>OJAV01000153.1_pt1 | contig 35012 bp, 33 predicted proteins | sample 1590081 | NCBI WGS metagenome assembly OJAV01 (sample SAMN05416852, study PRJEB24817) | seawater metagenome | isolation source: Sea water | place: Canada:Atlantic | collected 2013-07
TAGATCGCTCGTCGGCAGCGTCAGATGTGTATAAGAGACAGGAAGTGGTTAACGTGATGAAAAGTGCTGACTCTGCTGCAACCTCTGAGCCAGCAGCAGATACACTTAGCGTTTCATTAGCCGATCAGGAGTTGTTGAAAAGCCTAGTGCAAAACAACAGTTTAACCATGGAGGCATAAACGGCCTATTAAAATTGCCTCCTATGTATTTATGGGAGGCAGTTTATGCGTCAGTCTACAGGCAGCGCAATCACTGCATCATAGGCTGCTTTGGCTCGATTCGTTCGATCAAACAGTAGTGGGTAATCCGTTCTATCACGCATTGGCCAATTATTCCGCCAACTGTTGGCATCATTAACGCCCCAGAAAGTGACGCGAGACAAGTGATTTTGCTGCTTCAAAAACAATGAAAAAATGGCTCTGTATCGGGCGCTTAATGCATCCTGCTGCTTTTGTGGCAAACCATTTGGAAATGGATTCAGCGCTTTTTGCAAGTCTAAGTCTTGACTGATATCTGCACCTTGTTCAGCTTCGCTTGGAAAGGGCAGAACAGAGACATCTAATTCAGTGATCATCGACTGTATACCTAAAGTAGAGAATAACGTTAATGCATCCTCTAACTCACTTAAATCTGGGTGAGTCAAAGAATAATGCCCCTGTAAACCAACACCGTGAACGGGTATTCCTTTGTCCTGTAGTGATTTAATCAAACGTGCAGCCCCTGCACTTTTATCAGGCTTGTATAGATTGTAATCGTTGTAGTACAGCTCTGCGTTTGGATCGGCTTCGTGAGCATAGGTAAATGCTTTTTCAATAAAGTCGTCGCCAATGATTTGCAACCATTTTGAATCCCTTAAACTGCCGTCTTCATTGAGTGCTTCATTGACCACGTCCCAGCCTTTTATTTTGCCTTTATAGCGACTAACGATGGTATGAATATGATCTTTCATGCGCGCTAGCAGCGCCAGTCTGGATATCGGTTTGCCTTGGGCATCTTCAAATACCCAATCGGGTGTTTGGCTATGCCATACAAGCGTATGCCCAATGGTGAACATGTTGTTGGTCAAGCCGTAATTGACATACTCATCACTGAGTGAAAATTCGTACTTGTCAGGTTTTGGGTGAATACGTTCCCACTTCATTTCGTTTTCTGGGGTGATGGTATTGAACTGCGCAATGATTATTGCGTGAGTGTCTTTGTTAGTTTTTTTGGCTTGCTGTGCGTTGATAGCGCTGCCCACTAAAAACTGCTTGTTAAAATGTGCTTTTAAGCTGCTTATTTGTCTTGTAGCAGATTCTTTTTGACTCAGGGCTGCTACATTGTGGCTCAGGGCTGCTGCATTGTGGCTCAAGGCTGATTCATTTGCGTTTATAGCTGCGCTTGCATGGCTTATGGCAGCCGCGAACATTAATACAAGTGCCAAAATAGAACGTGAGATTGCTAAAATGTTGCGTTTTAAACCGCAAGTATTTAACTCGTAAGCCTTTAGCCCGTAAGCTTTTAACTCGTAAGCCTCGAATACGTAAGGCACTGACATACTTTTTCCTGTTAGCTATTTATCATTTTTTCATGATGCCGTCAGCTGAGCATTGTGGCGATTATGATTTTTGCTTTGTATCAGGTGTTATTTCTTGCTTTGACTAAGCAGCAATTTTATTTGCTCAGCGACATAGCGCACCCGTTGGCTTTGCACAACATGGGAGTGACGGCATAGGTACAAGGTTTCGTTTATGGGCGACGACAGGCGATGAATGCGGATAGATTCTTGTGCGTTAAATGCTTTGGCCGCATGAAGAGGCAAAACACTGAAGCCAAAACCTCGGCTAACGGGTTCAAGGATCAGACTGATCTGGTTTGAAAAGCCTTTTTCGGTAAATTGAGAAGGATGTTCAAACTGACTGAAATTAGGTTGTAAAAGTGCTTGGCAGTGCTGATGACCATCAGGGTGACCTATGTAACCTAAGTTTTGCAAGGTCTGCCAGGTTAGGCTTTCTATTGTACTTGGCGTGACTAAGACCAGCGCTTCTTGGGCTACCGCTTCGGTGATAACCTCAGCAGACGTGCTTGGGTGAGTCATTAAGCCTAAGTCAAAATGTCGCAGCCCAATGTCACGCTCAATACTCTTATTAGGAGAGAAAGCGTGACTAATATGTAGCGCGGGGTACTGGGCTTGAATGTCCAACAAAAAGGGGTATACGGTCAACCCGACACTGCCGGGGGTTGCAATGCGCACTGGCCCGACAAAGGGTTCGTCTTGCTTTACATTTTGTTCAAGTAATTCGGCACACTGGAGTAGCTTAATTCCATCCGTATGCAGACGCATACCGGCATCGGTTAATGTAAATGACTTACCCTCGCGGATCAGCAACGGTGTGGCCAGTTGTTCTTCAAGTTTTTTAATTTGTTGACTCACCCCAGACTGGGTCATGAACAACACATCAGCCGTTTTTGTAAAGTGGCCGAGGTCGACAAGGGTGCAAAACGTTTTTAGCCAAATAGGATTTATCATTACAAAATGTACTTATTTTAATTTTAAATCATAATTTTTCATACTTTAACATGGGGAGTACAGTAACGTCACCTGATGGATAAGCCATCAATCAAAAGGCGACGGTACTGATATTTATGTACTGCGCACGGTTGAGTTAAATCACTATAATAGGAGTAGCGCTATGACGACCCCATATCCACGCACGTTTTCTCACATCGGTATTTCGGTTCCAGATGTAGAAAAAGCCGTCGAGTTTTATACCAAGGTTCTTGGTTGGTATTTGATCATGAAACCCACAGAAATTGTCGAGGATGACAGTCCTATTGGCGAAATGTGCACTGACGTGTTTGGTGCAAATTGGAAAAAATTTAAGATTGCTCATATGTCTACGGGTGACAGAGTGGGCGTTGAAGTGTTTGAATTTGCTAACCAACAAGATCCAGCAGATAACTTCGAATATTGGAAAACCGGCGTGTTCCATTTCTGCGTTCAAGACCCAAACCTTGAAGAGCTGGCCGAGGCCATTGTTGCCGCCGGTGGTAAAAAGCGCATGGAAAAGCCACGTTACTATTACCCTGGCGAAAAGCCTTATCGCATGATTTACATGGAAGACCCGTTTGGCAATATCCTTGAAATCTACAGCCATAGCTACGAGTTAACGTATTCTGCTGGCGCTTACTAACGCTGTTAATTTATGCTCTCTCTTGCCATGGCCTGCTGGGAGGGAGCTATTCTTGCCAGTCTTTGAATTTATCTAACAAAAAGTTTATCGCTAAGCGTGCTTTTGCAGGTAAATAATTACGATTTGCATAGACAATCCAGGTCGCGATTTCACGGTTCCAATAGGGTTCTAGCACAGGGACTACTGAACCATTATTAAGGGCATCACCGAAACTCGAGCGGGGCAGATAAGCAACGCCTAATCCTCGTTCACATGCCAAAACCACACTGCGCACGCTGTTCGAGCGCCACCTTGCATCTAGTTTAACTTCAATGGCTCGGTTGGTATCTTTGAAAAACCAGGTACTATTATTGGTCATCAAACACTTATGCTCTGTCAAATGACTGGGCTGAGTCGGAATACCATTCTCGGCTAAGTAACGCTCACTGGCTGCGGCCACTAACGAACGATTAGTAAGTTTTCGGGCAATTAAGCTTGAATCTTTCATGGGGCCATAGCGGATCGAGAAGTCGAATGTATCGTCAATAAAGTTGACCATTTGCGAGTTAAAATCCATTTCAATAGTGAGCTTTGGGTGCAGTTGAGCGAATTCGACTAACAGTGGGGCAATATGTTGTTCAGCGAACTCACCTGCCGCGGACACCTTTAACGTGCCGCTTAGTTCAACTTGTTTATCAAATACGGTTTCATTTGCTTCTTGTAAGCCATAAACCAATTCTTGGCAGCGACTAAAATACGCTTGACCGGCATCCGTTAAACGCACAGTTCGCGTACTGCGGGCTAGTAGAGACACGCCTAGTTCTTTTTCTAAGGCGGCCACCTTACGGCTAATATGCGATACGTTGACGTTCAATTTTCGCGCTGCCGCTGAAAAACCTTGGGTTTCGGCCACCGCGACAAATTCTATGATCCCATTGAAGCTAAAACTCATATAACTCTGATATTACACAATCTAGTTATTTGTATTATTGCATATTTGCAATAATGATTTGCTATTTATTGGCATTATCAAACATATGCCAAAGAGCTACACTCTCTTCATTGTAAAAACCAATTGATTTCAACGCTAGGAGATATCCATGAAAAATGTACTAATTATTCTGACTAATCATGCCACGCTAGGCACCACCGACGAAGCAAACGGCACGTTTTCTCCCGAGCTGACTCATGCCTTACATGCTTTTGTAGAAGCGGGCTATCGTTACGACCTAATGTCAATCAAAGGTGGAGAAGCCCCTGTCTACGGCGTAGACATGGAAGATGACCAAATCAACAGCGATGTATTTAAAAGCGAAGATTTAGCCACTAAATTGGCAAACACGAAAAAAGCCAGTGATGTAAACCCAGATGACTACGATGCTGTGTTTTATCCAGGTGGTTTCGGTTTGCTGTCTGACTTAGCAGATGATGAAAATGTCGCTAAGCTAACGGCGTCTATATTTGAAAAGGGTGCAGTTGTGGGCGCTGTATGTCATGGCCCTGCAGGTCTACTGCCTATTAAATTATCAAGTGGTAAATACTTGATTGAAGATATTATGGTCACAGGTTTTACTCGTGAAGAAGAAGTGGAATACGGTACGATTAATAAAATCCCTTTCTTGTTAGAAGAAGCACTAACACGACGGGCAGGGCAGTACGCTAAAATCGCACCTTGGGGTGAATACGTCATTAAACAAGACCGCGTAATCACTGGGCAAAACCCAGCCTCGGCAGGTGCTGTCGGCAAAGCGATGGTTGAACGTTTAGCCCAGTAGACGTCGCGTTACCGGTATAAAAAAACGCCGCTAAATGTTTATTTAGCGGCGTTTTTAGTGTGTTAATCTGATGCAAAGCAATCAGTTAACCGATTCAAACTCTACTTTTTATGGATGTAAAACTTTTCATAGAATGTATAAGCCCACTGGGGCTTATAAATGATCATCAAAGTCATGGTCATGCCATTTAACATGCCTTCAGGAAACAACAATAACCAAATCAGCACCAAATAATTGTCTTGAATAGTGTGCCAATCATATTGCCCATCCAGATAGAAATATCCGCCAAGCAAATACATTTTCACTGCCATCATCAATGCACCAGGCAAAAATGCACACAGAAATATATACACAAACACATGGCGGGATAATTTGTGAAATACAAAGCTATAAATTAAATAACTCAAGCTCAAAGGAGCAAGCACGCCAAGTAGGCCGTTTACCCCAAACATTCGCCAACTTTCTTCACCTACAACAGTGATGCCAAGCAATGCCAAAAACGAGCTGATCACAGCCCAGCGAAAGCCGAGTACCAACATCAATGCGGTGAGCCATAAAAAGTGCACCTGCAATCCAGGGTAAATACCGGTCTGAAAAATCCATAAAAAGAACACACTGGCTGCACTTCCAAACACCAAATGTTGGATCTTTTTATCTTTTACTAAACTGGATAATGGCAAAAAGCGTATGACTGCCATTAAACATGCCGCATATCCCACCCACGCAAGGTACTGAATATTGGTGGTGTATTCTAACAAACTCTGTTCCTCAACTAATCTTTGTATTCAGCCCAAATAGGCGCGTGATCAGATGGCTTTTCAATGCCTCTCAGCTCGTAATCAATGCCGGCATCACTGAGCGATTCATGTAATTTTTTAGTGGCTAATATTAAGTCGATACGTAAACCACGGTTATCTAAAAAGCCCTTTGAGCGATAATCAAACCAGCTAAAGTGCTCGTTTGTCTCTGGATTCAAAGTACGAAATCCATCACTAAAGCCCCAGTCAATCAAATCATTCAGCCATACACGCTCTTCCGGTAAAAAACTGCATTTACCTGTTTGTAACCAACGTTTACGGTTTGGTTCACCTATGCCTATATCTAAATCAGTGTGTGAAATATTCACATCGCCCATTACAACAACGTTCTCATCTGGTGTGTGATGGGTATTTAAATAAGTCGATAAATCTTCGTAGTATTTGCGCTTGGCTGGAAATTTGGTTTCGTGTGAACGGTTCTCGCCCTGAGGAAAGTATCCATTCAATACACGCACCGTTTCACCGTTAGGCATAGGGTAGCTGACCATGATCATGCGTCGTTGGGCGTCTTCATCATCTGTCGGGAACCCATATTGAACGTCAGAAGGCTCTTCTTTACACAACATTGCCACGCCGTAATGTGCTTTTTGACCATGAAAATACACTTTGTAACCCATAGCTTCCACGTCGGCCACCGGAAACATATCGTTATGCACTTTAATTTCCTGCAGACCGATAATATCAGGTTGATGTTTGTCGATAAGTGCCTTTAGTTGATGAAGACGGGCACGTATACCATTGATGTTAAAAGAAATTATTTTCATAAAAAGCCAGTTATTTATATCGCTAAAACGGCCTTTATCTTATCAGACCCTAGTGCGCCACTTCCATTAATTAATCCTGATAAAACGTTTCTCGCGGCGTTAATCGATCGCATTCATATTCCAAACACTAGGTTAAGCTCCATTCTTGTGACCTAAACGTGTTATTTTAGTTAATTAATTTAAAGTTAATTGTTGACAATTTACTATAATTTGTAGAATGTGTAATAAGAGGGTTGGAAAGCGACTTATCGATTTCTAATGCTATTTACTTCTCAACTTTATGTGTAATTTGGATTTTCCATGAGTGAACAAGTCTCAGAAACCAGCCTTGGCATGCAAATATTATTGCAAGGTGAGCAAAGCATTTACAATCGCATACTGGCAGACATCGCTACTGGCAAGTTAATCAGTGGTGATCGCCTAGTAACAACGCACCTAGCGACATGTTACCAAACCAGTATTAATCCCGTTCGTGAGGCGTTAAAGCAGCTAGAAGGCGAAGGATTCGTCACGTTTCAAAAAAATAGTGGCGCGCGCGTCGCCGCATTCGAATACGCCACCATGCGTGAAGTTTTCGAGATCTTACAGCTTCTTGAACCTTATTTTTTGTCTTGGTATGCCAAGCACTGCAGCGCTGAAAGTCTGGCGCGATTAGATGCAATTCAAGCGCAGCTAAAGTCTTTAGACGTGAACGACTCAGCCGGCCTGCGTGACCTAGATACTGCGTTTCACTGGGAAATGTACCGTCATCATTACAACGCCAGTGCATTGCGTTTATGGAAAAACAAAAAGCTCATTTTACAAGCCCTTCATGGCGACCTACCGGTTTGCCAAGAGCGATTTAATGCCACGTTAAAAGAGCACGATCACATCTTGTATTTACTTAACGCTGGAGATGATGAGTCTGCTGTACGTGCGTTAACCAAGCACGTAGTCAGCGGCGGTGACTATTGGTCTAGTGTCATTACCGAACAATTAAGTGAGCTTTCCGCATGAAAATAACAGATATCAAAACCTATGGTTTTTGGCTTGGCTTTCGCAATATATGCCTTGTCAAAGTGGAAACCGATCAGGGTATTTATGGCTGGGGTGAATCCGGTTTATCCGGCAGAGAACAAGCTGTTATTGGGGCCGTTGAGCACTTCAAACATTTTCTAATTGGTCAATCAGCGCTGAATATCAATGCGCTATGGCAAGAAATGTATCGAAGCCAATATTTCGAAGGCGGTAGGGTGCTTGCCGCTGCGATATCCGCTATTGATATAGCCTTACATGATGCATGCGGCAAATATTTCGACATGCCGGTTTACCAGTTATTAGGGGGTAAACAACGTGAACGTATTCCACTGTTTGTTACCTCAACATTAGACTTTGGTGATGCCTTCATCGATCACGTTTGTCAGCTTAAAGATGAAGGTTGGCAAGCTATTCGAGCGACGACAGGCGAGCACGGCACGGTTGATAAAAGTGATGTTTTCGATGCGCGCAAATCCATTGCCAAGGCGTCAACTTGGTTAACAAAAGCGCGTGAGGCATTAGGTAGCGAAACGGTGTTAGGCATTGATTATCACCATAGATTAACGGTGCCAGAAACCGCATCTTTTTGCCAACGTATGCCAAGCGGAACCTTAGATTTTATCGAAGAGCCTATCAGAGACCAGTCCTTGGTGAGTTATCAAAACTTGCGAGCGATGGTAGATGTGCCCTTTGCCATAGGAGAGGAATTCTCGAGCAAATGGGACTTTGCCCCATACGTGGATTCAGCGCTAACTAACTTTGCACGAATCGATATCTGCAACGCGGGCGGCTTTAGCGAGGCTATGAAAATAGCGGCTATGTGTGAAACCCGCTACATCGACATGATGCCACATAATCCATTAAGCCCGATTTGCACTGCGGCATCTGTGCATTACTGCGCGGCATTGTCCAACTTGAGTTGGCTTGAGGTCGCCCCCTATGACGGAGACTTGGCACAATATGACGACATTTTTAGTTACCGCCCTAAAGTGTCGAACAACACCTTTGAAGTAACCAATCGCCCAGGTTTAGGCATTGATGTGAATGAATCAAGCATTCCTAAAGATGGGTTCAAATTCTGGGAGCCACCACGCTTAATCAAGCCTGACGGCTCATACACCAACTGGTAAGCGAGTAAATAAATGGCAACAACACAGCAAATTAATAGCAGTTCCGCTTCCGTAAAGAGCAAGAGTAAGTTTGGTGTTCTAGCGCTGATTTTTTTAAGCGTGGTGATCAACTACATGGATCGCACCAATATATCCGTTGCAGCACAAGCTATCTCAGATGATTTGGAATTAAGCAAAGTGCAGATGGGGATCATATTCTCGGCCTTCGCTTGGACCTATTCCATTATGCAAATTCCTGGCGGCATGTTAGTGGATTCAATACGCATACGCCTGTTGTATCCGTTTATTTTAGTCGCTTGGTCCGCTGCAACCATAGTCCAAGGGTTGTTAAGCAGCTTTGCCGCCATTGTGGGTTGTCGCATGGCGATTGGCTTTTTTGAAGCGCCGTCCTACCCGGCGAATAACAAAATAGTCACTCAGTGGTTTGCCGAGCAAGAGCGAGCCGGCGCCATCGCGGTATATACCTCAGGGCAATTTATTGGACTCGCCTTTTTAATGCCAGTTCTGGCTATTATTCAGCAGTGGTTTGGTTGGCGTGGTTTGTTTTTTATCTCAGGTGGTATTGGCATCATTTGGGCTGGTGTGTGGTACTTACTGTATCGCGATCCCGTTCCTGAAAATGAGGCTAGCAGCACTGACAGCGAAGCCTCAACAAATGACAATAACAAAGAGTATCAAGTTCAAGCAGCAGCGAACTGGAATAACCTCAAAATTGCTTTTTCTAGCCGTAAATTATGGGGCATTTACATCGGGCAATTCTGCTTAGGTGGCACTCTTATTTTCTTTTTAACGTGGTTTCCAACTTACCTAGCTGAGTATCGCGGCTTGAGCGAGTTAAATACTGGGTTTGTTGCTTCCATTCCCTTTTTAGCTGCCTTTTGTGGCGTGTTGTTATCAGGGTTTGTTTCAGATTGGTTGGTACGCAAAGGGGTATCGAATGAAGTTGCCCGTAAAGCGCCGATTATTATTGGCTTGTTACTCTCCAGTTCGGTGATTTTTGCCAACTATGTAGAAAGTACGCAATGGGTCACGTTTTTCTTATCTGTCACGTTTTTCGGTAACGGTCTGGCATCGATCAATTGGGTGTTTGTGTCACTGATAGCGCCTAAACATATGGTGGGTTTAGTTGGCGGATGTTTTAATTTTATCGGCGGTTTGTCGGCTGTCACTGTCCCTATTGCGATAGGTTATTTAGCTAAAGACGGTGACTTCAAACCTGCGCTAATGCTTGTTGCTTGCTTGGCCGTAATAGGTTTGTGTTCATACCTTTTCCTTGTGGGCAAGGTCGAGCAAATTCAATTACCCGCGCTAGATGATGATGGCACCCCAATCCCTGATACCCAAGTCATTCAACCACTGCCAAGCTCCAGCGGAGACACAAAATGAGTAGCGTTTTTTTTGGTGAACTAATGCTTAGATTAACACCAGCCATGCCCCAGCAGCAGCTAATTGTGGCAAAAAATCTCAGTGTCGATTTTGCAGGTGCAGAAACCAATGTGGCCAGTTCATTGGCGCGCTTAGGGCACGAATGCCATTTTGTCACTAAATTGCCGGAAAACCCGATAGCTGAGCATGCTTTGGCAAGCCTGCATCAATACGGTATCAGCACTGCGCATACGTTACGCGGTGGTCAGCGAATTGGTACCTATTTTATCGAACTAGGGTCGTCAATCCGCCCATCAAAAGTTGTTTACGACAGGGCATATTCCTCTATTGCTCAAATCAGTGAAAATGAATTCGATTGGGCACAAATTTTTGCTAATAAGCAGCACTTTCACTTGAGCGGCATTTTGCCTGCGCTTTCAGAACAATGCGCAGCCCAGAGCATAAAAGCGGCGAAAATAGCCAGAGAAATGGGGCTATCTGTTAGCTTCGATTTAAATTATCGCCGCAGCTTATGGCAAGACAGCCGTCTTGCACGAGATTATTTCAGCCAAATTTTAACCCACAGCACATTGGCGTTTGGCAATGCTGGGGTGATGCAAGACGTGTTTGATTTTGTGCCTAAATCAGATGACAGCACCAAGGCAGCACAAGAAATAGGCGTTTATCTGCAAGACCATTTTGCTGTGGAGGCGGCGATCACACAGCGCATTCATCATAGTGCCAATCGAAACACCTTACGCGGTTTTTATTTAAGCGGCGAGACAGTCAGTGCCTCAAACGATATCACAGTCGACATTCTTGACAGACTTGGCACCGGGGATGCCTTTGCCGCCGGTATCCTACATGGATTGTTCCAAGGCTGGAGCAAAGATAGAGCCGTGCAATTCGCCAATGCCGCATTCGCCCTAGGGCATACCTGTTACGGCGATCAAAACTGGCTAAGTGAAGCAGAAATTATGTCAGTGGCCCAAGGCAATATATCAGGCCATATCATTCGGTAATGCTGGGCTTTTTCAAAGTACCTGCAAGAGAACGTGAATTTAATTTATCAGAAAGTGAGAACAAAAATGGCCATGTCAGATAACAGCCAGACGATTGAGACAATCACAGCAACAAGTAAATCAAATACCATGAGCCGTGATGAGGTGCGCCAGCGCCTTATCCGCGAAAAACTGGTCGTAATTATTCGAGTGACTGATCCAAACGATATTTCGCCGATTATAGCGTGTATGCATAAAGCCGGGGTCGGGGCGGTCGAAATCACCAGCAACACTCCAGGTTATCAAAACGCCATTACTCAAGCTCGAACACACTACCCAGATATGTTAATTGGCGCAGGCACGATCACCGACATTAGCTTGGTAGATGAAGCCACAAAAGCAGGTGCGCAATTTTTGGTGACCCCGAATACCAGCGCTGATGTGGTGCGCCATGCTCACAGTTTGAACGTTCCTGTGGTGATGGGGGCATTAACACCCACTGATGTGGTCAATGCTACGCAAGCCAAAGCTGACATCGTAAAGCTTTTCCCCGCTGGGGCCATGGGCACTGGGTATTTAAAAGACTTGGCTAAAGGTCCGTTTCTAAATACGACCTTTTTCCCCGTGGGCGGCATTGATGAACACAATTACCAACAATGGATGCAAAACGGCGCAGCTGGCATTGGTATCGGCGGAGCACTGGCATCTCCCGTGCGCAGTGAGGAAGCAGCAAAGGCCCTGATAACCAAGGTAGCCGCAATAGTTGAAACCTTAAAAAAATACCCTGTTAAGGAGGCATAATGAATACTTCTTTATATGCTAATGGCTTTTTAAGCGCTAAAGGCTTTATGTTAAGCGCAATCGCCCTCGCTTTTACGACAGTGACGGGTTGCGATCAACAGGCGGCCGATAACACCGCTGCCCCTGCGAATACCGCTACGGAGAAAATGACAGCAGTTACTGCATTACCATGGGATTTTTCCGATACCAAGGTTTTAAAAAGCCTGACGTTGACTGCAGCAGATACGCGCGTTATCGATGAAAACGGCGAGCAAAAATTGGCAATCGCTCTGCATTCGAAAGATCACAAAAGCGCAGGGTTCAGTTTCACTCCTTCTAAGCCGTGGGATTGGAGCCAAGAAGGGCAGTTTGCCTTCGCGTTAGACATTGAAAACCCCGATGCGAACTCTGTTCATCTTTATGTATCTGCCAAAGATGCGGCAGGGCAATCACACAATCGCAGTTTCGTCGTGCCGGCTAACTCAAGTGATACCTATTTTATGGCGCTCAGTGATCCGGATTTGTCTATCGAAACCGGTATTCGTTCGAATCCGAATAATTGGCAAAGTGACTACACTCCAATGATTTGGCGATACGGCAGCAAAAATATCGACGTGAGCCAAGTGAAAAGCATTGAATTTGATGTACGCGGCGTAGCGCAAGACAAGCACCTTATTGTTGATAACCTGCGCCTTATCAAACCACAGAAATTAGATGACCAATATCTGGTGGGTTTGGTAGATGAGTTCGGCCAAAACGACAAACGTCAGTTCAACAACAAAATAGAAACCGTTGAGCAACTGCGCGCATTAGATGCTAAAGAACAAGCCACATTTAGCCACACTGTGCCTGATGGGCGCTCTAAGTTCAACGGCTGGGCAGATGGCCCTAAACTCGCGGCCACAGGCTATTTTCATACACAAAAGTACCAAGGAAAATGGACCTTAGTTGACCCTCAAGGCTATTTGTTTTTCTCAAATGGTATCGCCAATGTGCGTATGTCAAACACGTCAACCATTACCGGCTATGACTTTGATCAGCAGTTTATTGAACAGCGCGTAGCAGGTGACTTTACCCCAGAAGATTCTATCGGCTTGAATCGCGCTCCTGAAGCAGCCTGGCCAAGCCGCTACGTTAGCTCTGAGTTAAGAGCGAATATGTTCACTTGGCTGCCTAGCTATGATGAACCGCTAGGAAAGCATTTCGGCTATCGGCGCGAGGTACACACCGGCGCGGTTGAAAAAGGGGAGACCTACAGTTTCTACCGTGCCAATTTAGCGCGTAAATATGCCAGTGACGAGCCAAATGTATTTATGAGTAAATGGCGCGACACTACAGTAGACAGAATGCTTGATTGGGGTTTTACCTCTTTTGGGAATTGGATTGACCCTAGCTTTTATCAACTAAACCGCATCCCATATTTTGCTAATGGTTGGATCATAGGAGACTTTAAAACGGTCAGCAGTGGCAATGACTATTGGAGCCCGTTGCCTGATCCCTTTGACCCTGTTTTCAAAAAACGAGCAATGGTTACCGCTAAAAAGATTGCTCAAGAAGTACAGGATAATCCTTGGTGTGTCGGTGTGTTTATCGACAATGAAAAAAGTTGGGGGCAAGAAGGATCCATTGAAGGCAAGTATGGCATCGTTATTCATACCCTTAATGTTGACGCGAAAGAAAGCCCAACCAAGGCACAATTTGTGGCGTATTTAAAAAGCCACTACAGCGATATCCAGCAACTCAATGAAAAATGGAACACAGGGATCCGCTCATGGGATGCACTAGCTAAAGGTGTATCCATAGATAAATTCAACGACCCCTTGATTGCGGATCTATCGGCCATGCTCAGCCTATACGCTGAAAAGTATTTTGAAGTTGTACACGATGCGGTCGCGCAAACGCTGCCTAATCATATGTATATGGGAGCACGCTTCGCCGACTGGGGCATGACGGATGAAATTCGCAAAGCCGCGGCAAAATACGCTGATGTCATGAGTTACAATTATTACAAAGAAGCTATTACCGACCAAGCTTGGGGCTTCTTAGCTGAGATAGACAAACCCAGTATTATCGGAGAATTTCATAACGGCGCACTGGATTCAGGCTTACTCAACCCGGGCTTGATCCACGCTGAATCGCAAGCAGATAGAGGGAAAAAATATCAAGAATACGTCAATAGCGTCATTGATAACCCGTATTTAATTGGAGCGCATTGGTTCCAATACATTGATTCTCCTTTGACGGGGCGGGCTTACGACGGTGAAAACTACAACGTGGGCTTTGTCAGTGTAACCGATACGCCTTATCAGCCTTTGGTCGATGTGGCTAAAGAAGTTAACCAGCAGATTTACACTAGGCGTTTTGGCAATGCACAGTCTCAATAAACGCTATGTAACAGCCTCTATGCTTAGTGCCGTCATCCTGATTGCGCTAAGCGGATGCACTGCAAAAAATTCGCCGTCAGGTGACGGGGCACAAGCTCAGGTTCAAAGTACCCCAGCGTCAAGGTTGCATTCTGCTTCATTGAATGCCCCTGTGCGCGTCGGTGCCTTTGAAATTTTTGACCCTAAAGTGCTCAGTGTTTTGGACCTAGATGCCAAAATTAATGTATTAGCCAAAGGTTTCGAGTGGGTGGAAGGGCCCGTTTGGTCTGTTGAAGACGAAGCCTTACTTTTTTCAGATATTCCAACCCATAAAGTCTATCGCTATAAAGCGGGTGAGGGCGTAAGCGAGTTGCTTGCGCACAATGGTTTTTCAAACGGCTTGGTATTTAACAACCAACAGCAGCTTATTTTACTCCAGTCTCGCACACGTCAAATTGGTTTATTAAACACCCCAATGCGTACGTTACTGGCTGACAGGAAAACGCGTGCCCAACCTATTTCAGCAACACCAGAGGGGCGCACCGAGAAAGATACAAAGACCGGCGATGCGACTTTTGACACAAGTAACTACCTCGTTCTTGCTAGCCGCTACCAAGGTAAAAGGCTTAATAGCCCTAATGATGGCGTATTCAGTCGTAAAGGACGCACCAAAGGCACGCTCTATTTCACAGATCCCCCCTATGGGTTAGCTAAGCAATTAGAAGATCCGGCCAAAGAACTGGCGTTTCAAGGTGTACATGCATTGAGCCCAATGGGTAAGTTAACCCTGCTAGATGACTCGCTTGTTTATCCCAATGGCATAGCGTTATCCCCTGATGAAAAAACACTTTATGTGTCGGCCTCCAACGCTGCTACTCCTAGTTGGTATAGCTACGCAGTAGGCGATGATGGTCGGGTACACAGCCGTAAATTGTTCCATCAAGCGCCTGTTCAGTCGCACAACCAACATGGTTTACCTGATGGGTTGAAAGTGCATCACAGCGGTATTGTGTTTGCTACTGGGCCTGGGGGAGTTTGGTTGTTCGATCCGCAAGGCGTATTACTTGCCAAAGTATATATGCCGAGTATATCGGCCAACTTAGCGTTTAACGCAGATCAAACAAAAGTCTTTGTTACGGCTCACCACCAATTACTTAGTTTTAGTTTAAAACCTTAGGCTCTGCCCAACCTTGGGTATCCGCACATACTCAGGGTTGAGCATCCTATTTAATAACGGGAAGAACAAGATGAAATACCGACAATTAACCAAAAAGGCCTCCTTTAGCCTGAGCGCAATTGCCCTAGCCATTGCTTTGACCGGCTGTAGTAATGATCAACAAGAAGTGGCTCAGTCCAAGCGTGCCCAAGAAGAGTATACTGGTAAAAATAGTCAACAGGGCGCAGCGCAAGACGCATTTGCTAACGAGCAAAAGATTGCTTCATTGATTGACTTTGACAACAAAGAGCAACTTTCTTGGTTGCATGAAAGCGATATTTCCTTGACGCAGATCACCAGTAGCGACAGCTTGGTTAACAAACAACTCGCCGTGGAATTTGCTAAAACGGGCAATATTTCTACTTTACGTGTTGAGCCCCCAACGCCTTGGGACTTGTCTGAGTATGAAAACTACAATATTGCTTTTGACGTGCAAAACACCAGTCAAAGTTCGGTTCATTTGTATTTGTCTCTAGAAAATCTTGAGGGGCAAATTCAGAGCCATTCAATTTCGTTGACGCCAGGTTACACAGGAACGGTATATTTCCCACTTGACGGTATCGAAGCACAAACTGACAGTGGCATGTGGGGCGATGTGCCTCACTGGCAAACCCAAGATGACTTAATGGTTTGGCGTTCTTGGCGCAAAGCTGATCAGGATTATAGTCAGCTCAAAGCTCTTAATTTCTTCACCATAGGAATATTGCAGAACAAATCGGTGATTTTAGATGACGTGCGTTTGCGCGCTAACCCAGCACACGACCCTGAAGTCATGGTGGGTTTAATTGATAAATATGGACAAAACGCCAAACAAAGTACCCCACTTGATGTGCACTCTGATGCACAGTTGAAACAAAAAGCTGACGAAGAACTGGCTGAATTAGCCAAATCAACGGGCATGGCAAATCGCTCTCGTTTTGGTGGCTATACCAAAGGCCCACAACGGGAAGCAACCGGCTTTTTTAGAACTGAAAAAATCGACGGGAAATGGTGGATGGTTGATCCAGAGGGTTATCCGTTCTTTTCCCATGGCCCTGCTAACGTGCGAATGGCGAATATGACAACCCTAACCGGCATCGACTACGATCAGCCGAGTATTCGGACCCGCAGCAGCGAAGAAATCACGCCAGAAGATTCAATGGGGATCGTTTACATTCCTAACGAAATCAAAGACAAACGTTATGTTATTTCCAAGGCACGTCATGACATGTTTCAGTGGCTACCTAGCTATGATGATGAACTAGCAGAACATTACAGCTACCGCCGCTCGACGCATAAAGGGCCAATTCCTCATGGTGAAACCTTTAGTTTTTATCGTGCAAACTTAGAGCGTCGATATGGTGATCAAGGCGAAAAAAATGGTGTACCTTCTTACGTAGACACTTGGCATGACGTGACCGCAAAACGCATGCACGATTGGGGCTTTACCTCCTTTGGCAATTGGGTTGATCCGGCATTTTATCAATCAGAACAAGTACCTTATTTCGCCAATGGTTGGATCATCGGTGATTTTAAAACCTTGTCAGGGCATACCAATCACTGGGGGTTGATGCCCGACCCTTTCGATCCTGTTTTCGCAGAACGTGCACAAGTGACCATTGATGCCATTGCACAGAATATCCAATCTTCACCTTGGTGTGCAGGGGTGTTTATCGATAATGAGAAAAGTTGGGGCGAGCTCGAAGGCTCAGTTTCTCAGCGTTATGGCGTAATATTAGATGCGCTTTCCAAAGGGGTGAGCGAAAGCCCTGCGAAACAGGCGTTTAGTCGCTACCTGCAGGAAAAGTATCAGAGCATAACTACCCTAAACACAGCCTGGTCAACAGATTTTGCTAACTGGCAAGCGTTCGACGAGGGGGCAACCTTCAAAGACTACAGTGCCGAGCAGGTAAGCGATTTATCAAAAATGCTGGAAATGTTGGGGGAGCAATACTTTAAAGTAGTACATAACACCCTAGAGGCGGCTTTGCCGAACCATTTATACATGGGCGCGCGTATGGCGAATTGGGGCATGCCTGATGAGATTATTAGCGCTTCGTTAAAATACTCAGACGTGCTGAGCTTCAATATTTATGAAGAGGGTGTACAGGAAGATTATTGGAAATTCTTAGAAGAGGTTGATTTACCAGTGGTTATTGGTGAGTTCCATATTGGAAGCACCAAAGAATCAGGTATGTACAACCCAGGGATTGTGCATGCAGCCAACCAGGCCGACAGAGCAAAGATGTATAAAGAATACATGCAAAGCGTACTGGACAAACCTTACATGGTGGGCGCGCATTGGTTCCAATATATTGACGAGCCGATTACTGGGCGTGCCTTTGACGGCGAAAACGCCAATATCGGTTTTGTAACTGTGACTGATATTCCATACCCGCACATGATAGAAGCGGTGAAGGAGGTAACATCGACTATGTACCAACAACGCCTTAAATAATATGCATTAATCAGTAACGAAAACGCCCAAAATAGATTGGGCGTTTTTTTGTGTCATAGCTATCTAAACGATACCCGTTCTATCCTTAATATAATGGGCCTTATTCAGCCTGTACGTTCACTACTACTCTCCCGCGAATTTCGCCATCAAGTAATTTAGCGGCTGCTTCAATTGCCTGTTCTAAGTTGATTTCTTGGGCGATATCATCAAACACGCTCGGCTCAAGAATATCACTTAGACGCTGCCATGCCTCTTTTCTGTCTTCGATGGGGCGCATCACGCTGTCGATACCGGCTAAGGTCACACCACGTAAAATAAAGGGGGCAACACTGGCAGGAAAGTCCATACCTTGCGCTAAACCGCAGGCTGCCACTGTACCGCCGTATTTGGTGCTGGCGCAGACATTGGCTAATGTATGACTACCTACAGAATCAATTACGCCGGCCCAGCGCTCTTTCGCAAGTGGCTTACCTGGCGACGAAAGCGTTTCTCGGTGAATAACTTCATTTGCGCCTAGTGATTTAAGATAAGGGCTTTCATCTAAGCGCCCAGTTGAGGCGACTACGCTATAACCCAGTTTCGACAAGATTGAAATGGCAAAACTACCAACACCGCCGTTGGCACCGGTTACCAGTATTTCTCCTTTATCTGGGGTGACCCCATTCTTCTCTAAGGCCAAAACACTTAGCATGGCGGTGTAACCTGCAGTCCCTATGATCATGGCTTGCTTGGGGCTAAAATTAGCGGGCAGGGGAATTAGCCATTCGCTTTTCATTCGCGCTTTTTGCGCTAAGCCCCCGCTGTGCTTTTCACCTACGCCAAAACCATTGTTTATCACCACATCGCCTACTTTAAAATCTGCGCTGTCACTGTGTTCCACCACGCCCACTAAATCAATACCAGGCACAAGTGGGAATTGACGTACGACTGGGCTTTTACCGGTGATCGCCAACCCATCCTTGTAGTTTAAAGTGCTGTACAATACTTTAATGGTGACGTCGCCCTCTGGTAGCACGCTGTCGTCAATTTGCTGTAACGAGGCATGATAGCCTTGTTCATCTTTGTTGATAAGAATACCGCTGAATTTTGAGTCTGTCGCTACTGAATTGTTGTTCATGGTTTCTCCAATTTAGACCGATCGTCTATTAATAGCTAAAAAAATGCCCAACGTGTTATTTAGGAAGGGCTTGTAAAAAATACTGTAAGAAAAGTTTGAGTGGTTTGTCGCTTTGTACCAGTTTGGCGCGGCTTACTGCGCCCTCCCAACTGATCCAAAAATACTCTGCTAATGCGCCGCAATCTGCGGCAGAACTCATTTCATTATGTGCTTTTGCGTCTTCTAAGCAATTGGCAATCTTATCCTGCCAGTTGGCAAACACATTTGTCAGTTGCCCACGAAAATTAACCGGTAGCGCGTCTATTTCCTGGCCTAAATTGCCCACCAAACAGCCACGTTTAAAGCCGTGGCGAGCCATGCCGTTTGCCGCGTCGTCCACAAAATGCTCAAGTCGCGCTAATGGGGTATGCTGCTCGTTGAGTAAATGAACGTCTAATTTACGTGAAAAGTAGCTGTCATACTGGGCGATAAGGGTTTCACCGTACGCTTCTTTACTTGCGAAGTAATGGTAAAACGACCCTTTTGGTACTCCAGCTTTTTTCAAAATGGTTTCTATACCTGAAGAAGCAAAGCCAAATTCAGTCAGGTGCTCTAGACCAACCCGAATAAGCTCAGCTCTGGTATCTGGATTGTCGCGAACCACTTTTGGTGGGCGGCCACGCCTTGGTTTTGCGATAGGTATTTTCATATGGCTATATTAGACCGATCGTCTATTAAATTGCAATGGTTAATTTTTGAGCGGCGATAAGGGCGTTGTAACCACCCCGAAAAAGCCCATTTTTAGCGGGTTTATTCGGGGTACGCGCCGGGCTAAGCAGGAGTAAGGTGCAGCGCAAAGCGGCAAATTAATTAGCGTATATCGGGCAATTTAATAGATAACTGCCGTTTTGCCGATGGATTTTCCACTTTCGATAATGCGGTGAGCCTCTTTAAACGTATCAACATCAAAACCGACGAGTGTTTGCGTTAGCGTACTTGAAATTTTGCCATCGTCTAGCAATTGGGCGATTTCAGCGAGAATGTCTTGCTGGCGGATCATGTCGCTGGTTTTGAACATAGAGCGAGTAAACATAAGCTCCCATACAAACCCGGCTGATTTCATAGCCAGTGGAGCAATATCGACTTTGCTGTCAACCTCTACAATCGAGCTTATCATGCCTTGCGGGGCAATGAGTTCAACTATTGCGTCCCAGTGGCCTTGTGTATCGGCAACGTTAAAGATGTAGTCTACTTGGTTAAAACCTGCTTTGCCCATGGAGTCAATCAACTCTCTGTGATTAACCACATGATCTGCACCCATATTACGCACCCACTTGTTCGTTTCTGGGCGAGAAGCCGTGGCGATAACGGTTAAGTTTGTGAGCTGCTTGGCCAGTTGAATGGCAATCGATCCCACACCGCCTGCGCCTCCAATGACCAGCAAGCTTTTCTTTTCGGTTCTTGAAACGCGCAATCGATCGAAAAGGGCTTCGTACGCGGTCAGTGAAACCAAGGGCATCACCGCTGCTTGAGCATCAGTTTGGCTGGCGGGCGCGTGGGCAGCAATACGATAGTCAATGACTTGAAATTCTGCGTTTGCGCCAGCGCGTGTCACGTCTCCTGCATAATAAACCTTGTCGCCTATGGCGAAACCCGTTACGTTTTTGCCAATGGACTCGATAATGCCAACGGCATCGTAACCCAAAATCAGTGGCTGTTGATGCGGCTTTTCTGCCGCTGACAGCGCGCGATTCTTTGCATCAGCGGGGTTAATAGAAGTCGCTACTAAGCGCACTAAAATATCGTTTTCACTGACGCTCGGCACAGGTAACGTAAATGAAAATAGACTGTTTTCTTCATCGATAGGCAGGGATTCAGTGAATCCAACGGCATTCATTCGTGTAGGTACTGACATAATAACTTCTCCAATTTAATGTGATTAACCGAGTATTAATCATAATTTTTTGATAATTCTGACGGGTGATAAACACCCGTCATATTGCAGCTAAAACAAGTGGAACCAGCTTGTTGTTGTCTGATGAAGTTACTTTATGGCAACCAGGTGATAAGAAAAACTAGGGGCATGATGAAACATTTTCAAAATAAAATTGAAAGTTAAGCGGTGTAACCTAGTGCTAAACCGGCGCTAAGAAGCCAACTAATAAAATGTAAAAACGAACAGGAGCCTCACGTGACACACGTTAAAAAGGAACATTATCAAGTGTTTCACCAACCCCCGACGGTTACTGAGTTTTGTGCTTTGCGAAAGCAAGCAGAGTGGGGCGAAACTTGCCCTGAAATGGCTAGGCAAAGTCTGCAAAACAGTCTGTACAGCGTGTGTATTCGTCAATCACAAAAACTACTCGCTATGGGGCGAGTCGTAGGAGACGGCGCGATGTATTTTTATATTCAGGACGTTATTGTCGATCCTGTGTATCAAGGGCAAGGCCTAGGCCATGAAATTATGCTTAATATTGAACAATATTTGCAAACCGCAGCCAACAAGGGCGCCACAATAGGTTTAATGGCTGCCCAGGGGAAAACAGGTTTTTATCTGCGTTACGGTTATATAGAAAGGCCGAGTGCAACACTCGGCCCAGGCATGTGTCGATTTATTTCGCTTTGATAGATTTTATTTGCCTTTTTATCACTGCGGGTCTTGGCGCTGCCCATTGTTAATCAGCTTTGTGATCCCCATCCTGACACTACACATTAAATTTAAAGGAGCTGTTTGTATGAGTCGTCATTTTGATAAGGCCGATGGCCTGTGTGAAGATAGAGATCCCACCACGCTTGGTTATGTGTTTAACCAGACTATGTTACGCATTGCTGATCCCAAGCGTTCGTTAGATTTTTATACACGTGTGATGGGTATGACCTTGTTAAAGCGCCTTGATTTTCCTGAAATGAAATTCAGTTTGTATTTTTTAGCTGCAGGAGACGACTTTTCTGATGTAAGCCAAGACACCAATACCCGCACAGTGCAAACTTTTGGCCGCCCGGCCATGTTAGAACTGACGCACAATTGGGCTGATACAGCGGATAATATCCAGTATCACAGTGGCAATAGTGAACCGAAAGGCTTTGGGCATATTGGCTTTCATGTGCCTGATCTTGAAACTTCATGCCAGCGTTTTGAAGACTTAGGCGTGCCGTTTCAGAAGCGCCCCAACGACGGCTCTATGAAAGGGATCGCATTTATAAAAGACCCAGATGGTTACTGGATTGAGATTTTTGATGCCAATAAAGTCGCAGGCGCTATCGCTGATCACCTGTAAACATAAAACCTTAGGGCGTAAATTCATGCGCCCGCTGTCTTTTACCTCTTAGCCTCTAGGCTTTTCTACTTTTCTTTTGCTTAACCTATTAACCTCACAACCTCACAACCTATCAACTTGCTGGTCAGCAGTGTCTGCGCTTAGTGCGCGGTGTTAGCCTCAATCAAATATGGCTTTATGGGCTCAGCCGATAGTTAACAGCATTGGGCTATCGCTTGAATTGTTGATAGGGTGATTATATAGAATTAATTGATATTGTTTCCTCTGGCCGCTTATTTATCCATTAAATAAGATGTAATAAATTGTCGTTCTAGATTGCAAATATAAGATTTAGCAACATCAGAGGAATAACGAATATGTCAACTAATCAACTACATCAGGCACGTAACCTAACGTTACCATCCCGTGAAGCTATGCTTTATCGAGTGCCTTCGGTACAGCAGTTTTGGACGCACAATTACGACCTTTTGAGCGATGCATGGAAAGAGTGGGAGGAAAGTCAAAATGACAGCCTTGCACCTCTAGGCACTGCTTTGTTAGACAGCCGTTTACGCGAAGCCGTGACACAAGCGTGGGCTGACCCAAGTAAAGAATCAGCCGTGTTAGAATTGATGCATGAAGTGGCACCCGATGTGTTTGAGTTTCAGTTTTTTGATCCCCAGCGCTTGGCCGACTTACGTGCTTACCTTGAACAAGCGTGGGATGCACAAATTCCCCTTCGCCCGCCTTATGGTATCGTATTAAATCGCCGAGGCGCGATGCTCGACAGCCGTTCAGAAGGTTACTTGGCTGCACCTAGTTTTCAGGCGTTTTATCGTGAAATACTTAATACCTATATGCGCCCGATAGCGCGCTTATTGTTCCCTGAAATTATGGGCTACGATACGCAAACTTTTGGTTTTTCGATTCATTATAAGCCAAACACAGATACATCGATTCGTCCTCATACTGATGCCTCAGCGGTCACGTTGAACATTAATATCAATCTGCCGGACGAACCTTTTACTGGTTCAACGGTGGACTTTTACGACCCAAGAGCAGGTAAAATGATCCCACTGGCATTTACCTCAGGCAGTGCCATGATCCACCGAGGCAATGTGGTGCATGCGGCTCAGCCTATTACCAGTGGTGAGCGCACAAATTTAGTACTTTGGTTATTTGGTGACAATGGCAGAATGCCAATTCAAGATACGCAGCGCAGCGACGTTGATGCGAAGCTACGCTGGACAATGCCAACCGGAAAATTAGACAATTTTGCGCCGTTTTAAGCACGTGCCAAGATGGGGGAACACTCAACTTAGTGTTTAGGGCGTTTCCCCGTCTGGCGCGGCTGATGTCTTTTTCGGTTCAATGTCTTTTGGGGTGTCAATTGCTTCGATATTAATAATATTAGAGCGATTAAGCGTAAGTTTAAAACGCTGGATCTGCTGCTCCCGGGCCTTATTGGTGTGCATCATCACGACATTGATTTGATAACGTCGCTCTACCGCTTGTTTGGTGATTTTTTGATTTTCCAGGGAATATAGTCGCCCTTCACCTTTGCGTAAAAAGCGCACAAACGGGGTGAGGTTAAAGTATATTCTTTGCTGAATTTCATCGTAGCCGGGCAGAAAGCTCTTGGCGTTGACTTTGGTTTCACTGCGAAAATGCAATAGCTTGGCTGCTTGTTTATTTTGCTGACGCCTGGTTTGAAAGACCTTATCAATTTGCGTTGGTAGATCTTTGCTACTGATATATTCAAGCCAGATGGTTTGGCGAGCTACTTTGCTTTTCGTCACACTGTGGCTGTACAGCAAGCGCCATTTAGGCAAACCTTTTTGGATCCTCCGCCAAATCAGGCGTGTAATGTCTTCTTTAAAAATTTCCCTGAGCCCGTAAATCACACCTAACATACCTACCAGTGCTATCGTGACTTCGGTGAAGTTGGTGCGGGCGTTAAGTACCAATAGCATCACGAACGCCATGATAATGGCTGTTACTGTGCCTTTTACAAGACGATTCAAATAACTGTTTAAGCTTTTCACCTGCTTTTGAAACACCACACCGTACTCAATCAAACGCTGCAATAAGCGCATCTTATTGGTGATACGGTTGGGATCACTCAGGGTTACAGAGGAATTATATTGGTTTTCCTTGCGGTATTGATTTTCGCGACGACAAAGGCCAATTAAAAATTGGTGCTCGCTGGCAAAGTCACTACTTTTAGGGGCGCGCGACAACAGCTTTAAGAATGATTGCTCAACTTGCCAACTGAGATAGTTATCTGCATTTTCAAAATAGGCTCTGAGCTTTTGGTCAGAAGGGGTGTAGCGTCTCAGTTTTTTCAACAGGCCAGAAGTTTGCTCAGCGAGTTCTATCGCATGAGGGTAGAACGCTTTGGGATCTTTAAGCTTAATGGTTTGCTTTATATCAGTATCAAGGGCGGTATGTATTTGGTATGAATACAAATTCAAGTTCAAACGGTAATCGCTTTGCTCCCCTTTTTTTTGGCTGATAAAACGACTACGTACCAAAGGCACATGAAGCTGATCTGAATAATAAGCGCTTTGACACTGAATGCTGTGATGAAAATACTGCTCTTCAGATAAGGTCTTGGCGTTAATTCCCATTTCTTCTGGGATAGAAAAATACAAATCAAGACGCTGCTGATCACTGGGTAACAATTTGTAAGCCACTCTAATGGAGAGGTTTTCATCTTGAGTGAGTTTAACGTTATCCACTTATAGGAGTATCTCTTTTCATGAGTAATAGCTGAGTACAAATCCAAATTTATTATGCCTGACTTTGCCAAGCATGACTAACACTCGAAGCACCGCAGTTGCTAATAGCGTTAGTGTTTATCTGCTAAAGTAGCTTGTTGACTCAGCGCTTTTGCGGTGAAAGGCTACTGCCAATTGACGCCACAATCACCAGCCCAATAGCGGCCCACTGCAACAATGTGAGTTGTTCACTTAAAATAATAAAGCCGGCTAGGGCAGCAACAGCCGGCTCCAGGCTCATCAACACGCTAAATGCCTGTGTTGGCATATTTCTAAGGGCGAACATTTCCAGCGAGTAAGGTAACGCGCTAGATAACACCCCAACCAGCAGCCCAAGGGGCAACACTTGCCAGCTAAACAGTTCAATACCTTGCGTGACCGCACCAATTGGTACGAGTACCAACGCGGCTACCGTCATGCCTAACGCCACCGTAATGCCGCCGGATGCTTGTTTACCGGTGCGGGTACCAAATAGAATATAACCTGCCCAGCAAGCCCCAGCTCCTAGCGCCATTAATGCGCCGACCAGATCCAGCCCTTGGGCACTGGTTAAATCAGGCATGAGAAGAACAATTCCCGCTATGGCACAGGCTACCCAAACAAGGTCACTTTTTCGCTTCGAAGAAAACAGCGCAACAGCCAAGGGTCCGGTAAATTCAAGCGCAACAGCGATGCCTAATGGAATGCGTTCAATCGCTAAATAAAACAAGATATTCATGCCGCCCAAGCATAAACCGTAAACAATTACACTGCGCCAATCACGCCCTTGAGGTAAAGCGCGCCACGGCCGAAATACCAGCCAAAGTACAATTGCTGCAAAGCCTAAGCGCAGGGCAGTGGTGCCATCAGGGCCAACAATAGGAAACAGCTGCTTTGCCAAGGACGCACCAGATTGGATGGTGACCATAGCCAGTAATACACAGCCCACAGCCGTCAGAAGCACGCGGTTGATTTGCATAGAGAAATAGTCCGGGAAAGTGAATCAATTAAGGGGCGGTATTCTACCTGAGGAAATGGGAATTCACACTGGGTTTGGTTATGTACAGCGCTTGGTAATTCGCTGCGCTTGCTTATGCACTCCGTGCACCAAGCACAGCTTCGCTGCCTACCCACTTCGTGTGCCAAGCATGCGCTTTGCTTATTTATGCACTGCGTGCATCAGGCACAGCTTCGCTGTTTATGGGCTTCGCCCACGTCATCCATGACGCTTTTTCAATCCCTCGTCCCGAGGGCTCGATTTACTTTTTACCAACAGCCGCAAAAAGTAAACAAAAAGGGCCGTCCTCCAGCCAATTTTCAATCCCATATTTTAAAACGACTTTAATGCCAGAGCGGCGAAAGGTAACCTCCATGTAAAACACTTCGCTAATTAAGCTCTTCGAAAACTTCTAATACAAAACTGAGTTTAAATCCGTCCTTGGTACCTCACCCAGCTTCACCATCCATGGCGAACCGTTTACCCGATAGGAGCAGTGCTCCTAAGATCTTCGGGTGCACCCATGTCTGGTCATCTGACAAGTCGGCTTAAAATATGGAAAATTGGAGTCGGTGGTAAAGCAAAGCAGCGACTTCGCCGCCAGAGTATTCGCTTCGCTTATTCATGTGCTGCGCACACGTTATGCACTGGGTGCATCAGGCACAGCTTCGCTGTTTATGGGCTTCGCCCACATTATGCACTTCGTGCACCAGCGTCCATGCTGGGTATGACAGTCCATCCATGGTCAGTCAGTCACTTCTTTCCAACAGCCGAAAGAAGTAACCAAGACAAAATGGTCGGGAACCATTTTGAACTTACGAAGTAAGGCCTGAAAGGCAAAATACAGGACGTATTTTGTAAAGGCCGCCCTCCAACAAGTTTCTATTCCTGTGCGTCTTGACTCACTCTGGTCGTGAAAACGCAAACTGATGGTTGTTTGGATTTTGGGTCTTAACACGTCCTTGATGATCGTCTCCCAGTCTCGCCTTCCTTGGCGAACCGTTCAACTGGGCGCTGCTTCGTAGCTAAATATACCAGCTTCACCCCTGCAATCTAACCAGAGTGAGCCTGCGATGCTCGGGAAACTTGAGTCGCGTAAAAATCAAAAGCATCGACTTTGTCGCCAAGGCATTCACTTTGCTCACTTAAACGAGCACAATATTTAGGACAATTTTATGCGCTTGTTAATCAGCGATTTCGGTAAACAGCAATATCTTGGAAGTTTTCCGCTTTTTTACAAGAGCAAGTTTATGAAATGGAAAAAATTTAACCTGTACAACAAGTTACGGTGTATGCTAAAAAAGACAGATAAGGAAAAACGGAAAACGTCCGTGATTGCATCCGCGCATTAAATGCGGAACTTTTCCGACTATTAATATTGTTAGGTTTTGAGAGGAATATTTGGGGTACTATGGATAAGAACCAAAAAAAGGACTTGTTTAGCCGAGCATATGTGAAGGCAGTTGCTGCTCAGCTCGGTTTTAGATCATCGATTCCCGATGTTGATGATGATAGTGTTGATCTAATACTCCAAGGGAAAGGTTTCACTTCTGGTATCAGAAACCCTCAAATTGAAGTGCAATTAAAGTGTACATCTCAAGATAATAGAAACAACGAACACTTAAAATTTGTACTACCTATCAAAAACTATAATGACCTAAGAGGTAAAGGATTACTTTGTCCTCGCTACCTGTTTGTTCTAGTTGTGCCTGACGATGTGCAAGAATGGATGTTCCATGAAAATACTCATACTACAATAATGCACTGTTGTTATTGGGTTTCACTTATGGACAGCCCTGACACTTCAAACAGTACAAATATTACAATTGAAATTCCTCGGAAAAATCTTTTAACCTCCGACAGCTTGCTAGCATTAATGGAGTCTGCAAGCATAAGGGGGGCAGCATAATGAATATGGAATTCAAAAAGGCTCTTGAATCCATTACACCTGATTTGATGCAAAGCTACCTCGAAAGCCAAAACTGGATTAAAGATGGAAATATCTCTAACCAAGCAAACATCTGGCACCGAGAGAACGATGAGTCATATAGCCATGAAGTGATTCAACCAAGTGATTCGAACATTAGGAGTTATGAGCAGCGATTAATCGAAGCTTTCAAATCTATTTCTGAGTTTGAGAGTAGAGATGTTTCATCTGTAGTTGATGACATGTTAAATTTTAGCTCAGACCTCGTTAAGGTTCGAGTGATACACCCAGATGTTGAGGGGGGAACCATTCCTTTAGAGGACGGGGTTCTATTGGTAGAGCGATCTCGTGATTTATTAATAGCATCTACCTTGTCAACTTTTAAAAAGCAGAAGGTGTTCAGTGGCAGTCGTTCTCAAGATGTCCAAGATTTTCTAAGTAAGTTGAAGCTTGGACAAACAGAAATAGGGAGTTATGTCGTCAATCTAATTTCTCCTATTGAGATTAAAACCGAACCACAGCAAGATGGCTGTGATAGCTCCTTGGCAAGATCCGTATCAGTTAATTTGGCTAGAAGTCTTACTGCTATTATAGAGGCAGTAGATAAATATGCCGACTCAAAAAGTATATTCGACTTTGAAGAAACTGTAGGGAAAGGCGTTAGTGCAAATCTTTGTGATGCATTAGTTGGTTTAAGTGGGCGAACGAAAGCAAGACGTTTTTCCATAAAGATTAAAACTGGTGGTCTAGAAGCAGAGCCTATTCATTTCACAAATGAATACGAGTTTTCACAACAGTATATTCCTTATTTAGAAGCAGCTTCAGAATATTTAAAAGGGCGATATACGGTTAAAAACTTCGAAGTTTCTGGTTTAGTTAGTGTTTTGAAACACCTTCCAAACGATGATTATGGTCAAATAACCGTGAAGGCTATAGTCAAAGGAAAATCTAAATCAATAACAATTCAACTACCGCTGGATGACTATTGGCAGGCCTTTGATGCCCATAAAACAGGTAATGAAATATTTTGTTGTGGGACATTAAATGTTTCCCCTAAATCGGCTCAATTACTTGAACCTTCAGGTTTTGAAGTGATCAATAGTTCGGGGGGCATTTTTGACAATAAAACCTAATAAACACATCATGTTCATTCGCTTCGCTCATTGGGTCGCATACTCGCTGGCTGGCACTTCGCGCAAGTATAGCCAGCTAGCCTGCGCCCCATATGTGCAGCGTTAGACATACAGAGGACGTAATGAGTAAATATTTATTAATAGCATCAATAATCACGGTATTAAGTAGTTGTGCTATGTTCCCTCAGACAGAGAGTGAACTGATTACAAATGGTAATAAAAGTGAGCCTTTATGCTTTTCAGAACCCAAAGAAGTAGTCGAAGAACGAATAAAAGGCTACTTGGCTCAATGCTTCAAGCCTGATTTTGTTTTTACTTCTGGCGTTTCTGGTTACAACTTGAGCCATAGAGTTAAAGAGTCTAAAACTGCGCAATCTACTATTTACAATGTTTACACTCCATCTGGAAGTGCCACTGGATATTTTCTAAATGTGAAAATTGATCAAAGTGATAAAAATTGCACAACCACAGTAAATGTTGTCGGTTTAAATGTATTTTGGGAAAAAGAGTTCGATAAAATCACTGATGCGGTATCTGGTAAATCACCAAGCTGCTCAATGTAAGTATGCCTAAAATTACAAATACAACCATGATAAAAATCGTGAATTTTAGAAAGAACAGAAGTTATGAAGACACCCATGATAATTGTTACTAAATTAGCAGGATAAATTAGCAGGACAGCCATTATAATTGTTGGCCGGATTTTTTAATTGGCACCGAATGAAATTAACAAGACGCGGTTAATAGCTGTCTGATTTTGATTGTTAATTACTTGGTGGGGGCAACCTTGGCTACGCTTCTGCGTAGGTAGCCAAGGTTTTTAGCATGTGAGATAGCAACTTTTAGCGAAGGTGTTCGCAGCTTGCTTTATTCTTTTAGTGCCAGTGCGGCCATTTTCATTGTGCTTTCGAATGATGCGGTGCCGGCTATGAATAAGCCGTTGTGGCAAAACATGGCGTCTTCAATTCCTGTTTCATCCTGAAGTGCTTCATCAGACAACCCAGCCCATGCTTTTGGCAGGGGTCTTTTGTCTTCAAATGAACCCGGCTCTACAGGTACAGCTTGAATCATCCATTGCTCAGATTGTGATGGGTAAATCACATATAACGCTTTTTCAGATAAGGTATGAACTGTCTTTTTCCACGGCGTGTATTTTTCCAATACGATCACTCTTTCGTCTTGGGCATTTTTTATGGCATCGGCGACGATGGCTTTTGCGTTAATACTTCCTTTAGCGCCAGCGATAAAGCGTGTTAATACCCGAGAGGCAAACTCTACAGCTTCATTAAAGCCGCTGTCAAAATCGCTGTCTTCTTGCCATGTTGGGTTGAACATTGAAATGGTTTGGCTAAGGCTAATACCTTCAGAAACCCCTTTTACATGCCCACAGTCGATGGCATCAATGGTCGAAACTAACCCGGAATCAAGTGCATTCGCTACGCCTTGATCATTTTCGCAAATAGCGAGGCCATATTTTTGCCAAATCAAGCCGAAAGAGGAGTAGGGAATGCCATTGTCACGCTCGCCCGCGCCGCCGCGTTGGTGATGGTCAAAGCGGTCTGTTGCTGGGTCGTGTTCGCCGCCTACATCAATTACCACATCCGCCTTGGCGATAGTGTCTTTATCACGCGTGCGAATGAGGGTAAAAGAAGGAAGTATTTGCTTAAGAGCCGCCACACTGAACACATCGTCAGCATGAAAACTACCACTGTGAGTTACTACAATTTTATCAGTCATTAATTTGAGTCATTTATTGAGAAGAAAAGAAAGGCGTCGTTCGCTATACATTGAGAATAAAAACGACTCAGCGCGTTGTTATTTACACAAGAAAAAACATGACGCGATTCTATCTGAAAACAAAGCGCAATTTTGAACTAAATTGTAGGCTGCCAGCACAAGTACTCGGTTGTGTGCTTCACATTGATTGCATGAGAATGAGGTAAGTTGGATTTCAAATTGTGCGCTTGCGGAAACACGAAACTGAGATCCCTCAACAGTCGCAAACAAAAAAATGCTAAGTGAGAACTGTTAAGCGAGAAACTCAGGGCTAACCTCAGTTTGCTGGGATAAGCGCGTTTTCGTTTGTAATATCAATTCCAATAAATAAATAACCACTGAGCGAAAATTTAAAAGGACTGAATCAAGGCGCTATCCATCTTCAAAATATTTGGTTAACGCCTATTGTTTGTTATCTGTTATGCGTCGACTACTATCACTTCGCCTGTAATAAAGCCGTCTACTGAGCGTTCAAATGCTTTGTCGACCAGCTCGCTTGATACAGGTTGAAAACCTGGCATCATTTCACCGTACACATCCCATGCTTCTGCCAGTACTGTGGGGTTTATCACGTTGATGCGGGTGTTTCGTGGCATTTCCAGAGCCACGGTTTTCACAAACGTATCGATTGCGCCGCTGGTGGTGGCATCTGCGATCGCAAACGGAATAGGTTTGATGTTCAATATACCGCTGATTAACGTGAACGAACCTTTGTCCGCAATGTATTCTTGGCCGATGCGTACTAGGTTTATTTGCCCCATCATTTTGCTCATGACGGTGGTCATCCATTGGGCCTCTGTCATTTCGCTAAAATGAGCGTATTCACAGACGCCTACGGTATTGACCACCGCGTCGAAATGGCCGACTTTTTCATACAGGTCTCGAATCGATTGCTCGCCCGTAATATCGACCAGGTGATCAACGTCACCAGAACGGCCAGCCGTGATAACCTTATGTTTACCCAACCCTGTTAACGCCGCTTGCCCCATCTTACCTAATGCACCAATTAGAATTACCGTTTTCATGTGTCTCTCCAGTTATGTTACGTCAGTTGACGAGGGGATATTACGGGTTCCTTTTAACAAGTAGAAACAATGGTTGTTTGTAAGTGATACAAGATTTTCTGGTTTCGTGTTAACGTTACGCAAATAGCGTTGAACAGGGTAGGGGTAAGCTATGAGCAAACTAGACAGGCTAGATATAAAACAGCTCAGGATTTTTCAGGCGCTGATACGCGAAAAAAACGCGTCTAAAGCTGCCAGCCAATTAGGGTTAACCCAGCAGGCTGTCAGCGAGCAATTAAAAAAACTGCGTGATGTGTTTGATGACAGGTTATTTTTAAGAAAAACCAGCGGCTTTATTCCAACGCCCTTTGCTGAGCAACTCTCCCTTGATATCGACAAATTGCTGAATGACTTTCAGGCACTCTTATCGCCAAAAGTGTTTGATCCCAAAACGGTCAGTGGTACCTATGTTATTGCCGCAACCGACTATGCTCAGCAGGTTGTTTTGCCCAGTGTCATTGCACGGTTACGCCTTGAGTCTCCCAATTTAAAAATCATTGTTCGAGACTTTGAGCTCGACAAATTACACGACTTAATGGAAAGCGGGAAAGTGAATCTTGCTATCGCCTTTCCGGACTATATACCTGACAGCTACCCTATTCTTACCCTGTTTGAAGAGCACCATGTTTGCGTAACATCACCTAATTCATCCATCTCAAAACTATCGCCTTCACTGGCTGAAATAGCCGACTACCCAAGCATTATTGCTTCACCTTCACGGCCAAATTTTAAAGGCTCGATTGATGATTGGTTTAAAAGCTTTGGGCTCAGCCGTAACGTTGTGGTGTCTGCACCGTGCTTCTCGATTGTGCCTATGTATTTAGAAGTCACAGATTCAATCGCGTTTCTGCCCTCCAGAGCCATCACAGAATTGAATCTGATAGAAATTGAACTAGAAGAGTCACCCGATCCGTTTGACGTTATTGCCGCATGGCACCCCAGATACAACGAAGATGCGTTGCAAAAATGGGTGGTGTCAAACCTGTTACCGTAAGATCTCTCACCGTTATGTTTGTCTTTCAACAAATCGATATGGGTACAGGTTAGCCAGTTACTGAGTCTTTTTTTATACGCTCTTATTTATTGTACAAAGGTGTAATATACTGATTTTTGATGGTTTATTAAAACCTCGGTAGTGAAATAAACTCGCGAGAATCGGCCTTTTCGAAAAGACTATTTCCGACGAACTTTCAGACGAACGAAGTCGAATCGGTAGCCATGCAGGCTGAACTTTTGTGCGGATATCGCCGCGCAGTCTGCCTATGCCGTGAAGTACGTTCGGGTAGGCACGGTAAAAAGTTAAGTTAATGAGGGATTATGCGCTTTCAAGGAAAGATATTTAATTGGAATGACGACAAAGGGTTTGGTTTTGTTGAGCCAAATGGCGGTGGCGAAAGGGCGTTTGTGCATATAAAGGCCTTTAACCCGCGTTCAAGGCGGCCCATCGATGGTGACATCATTATTTATGAGCTTGTTAGAGAAGATAATCATCGCGCTAAAGCGGTCAATATTCAGTTCTCTCGGGACGCAACAGGTGCGTTAAACAAAAGCGTAAGTTCAAAAAGCGTACATAGCAAAAACAGCGGTAAAAATAACCAAACCAGTCAAAGCCGTCGACCTAAAGGCAAAGCACAAAGTCACACCTTAGCGAATACGTTTATCTTGCTGTTTTGTGTAGGGTTAGCGCTATCTGTTTTGGTCAGCCCTTTACCGCCTGTGGTGGGCGGTATTTATGTGGCCATGAGTGTTATTGCTTTTCTCGCCTACGCGATTGATAAAAACGCCGCACAAAAAGGGCTTTGGCGTACCAAAGAAAGCACCTTGCATCTGTTTGCTTTACTTGGCGGCTGGCCTGGGGCATTACTGGCGCAAAATTGGCTAAGGCATAAATCAAGTAAAACCGAGTTTAAGCATGTTTATTGGATCACTGTGTTGTTAAACCTAGGTGGTTTGTATTGGTTGCACACAACCCAGGGCATACAGTTTTTGAACCGCTATGTTATGCCGCTTTTCGCTGGGCTTTTATAATGATTTACACCCGTGCAAAGTGTCAGCACATAGTAAGCAAAGCCAAGCGTTATTAGCTAAGCTAGCCGCAGGGTTCAGTAAAAGGTTCAACACAAGATGCAACACAAGTTCCAACAACCTAAATTATTCAACAAACTGATGAGGCAAAGATGATGACTAAAGGGGCTTTCTACTTCCTATTGCTATTTTCTTTTGATGTTTTAGCAGATAACAAATTTAGCAACCTACTATTTTTAGACGATAACCAGCAGTCACCACCTGCAGATTTGAGCGTGATCCAGTGGCTTTCAGGCCATTGGCGAGGCGAAGCGTTTGGCGGGGTAGTGGAAGAGGTGTGGTCTCCCCCGCTGGGCGGCAGTATGATGGGCGCATTTAAGCTGGTGGTTGAAGGCCAAGTACAATTCTACGAAATTGAAACCATATCACAGGTCAATGACACCCTTATATTCAGGTTGAAGCACTTCAATAAAGACCTAACAGGCTGGGAAGAGAAAGACAAAACTGTCGATTTCAAATTAGTCAAAGTCACAGACAATAAAGTCTACTTCAACGGCCTAACCATTGAGCGGCTAAGCGACAAGGAGATCAATATTTATGTTGCCATTGAACACGAGGGCAACACCACAGAAGAAAAGTTTAATTATAAAAGGGTTGAGTGAAATGCATCTTGTGTAAGCAAGGGAGCAGAAACAGAAACAAGAGCTGTTGCAGAACCAGGACCAAACTCAAGCCAAAGTCGCTTGGTGTTAACAGCCCAAATTGAAATAGCTACCATTTAACCTGACAGCCTGTTATGAGCGAAAAGCGGTCCTTGGTTGGAAACGCGGTGGTATTCCGCTTCAGCTACCTGCCTATTGCGGCCATTCCGCACTTTTAATAGTCGCTTTGGCTTAACATCCAAGATAGACGTTCAGGGATTAATAATCTGCTCGCATAAATCAGCGGTTCTTAATCAGCAAATTTTAGTGTGAGTTGTCATCTTTCGCACCTTATTATCAAGAAAATCTACGAAGTGTTCATTAATTACCTTCATTATCAAAGCTAATACCCTATGTTAATCTTCCTTCCGTCGTCAACTTATCGACTCGATATAAAATTTTTGTTAAGTCGGAAGAAATAGTGCTTCCACTAAATTGGAGAAAATCATGTTTACGAAT
>OJAV01000156.1_pt1 | contig 34429 bp, 34 predicted proteins | sample 1590081 | NCBI WGS metagenome assembly OJAV01 (sample SAMN05416852, study PRJEB24817) | seawater metagenome | isolation source: Sea water | place: Canada:Atlantic | collected 2013-07
AAAAACCGCTGGACGCATTCTGAGGCGGTCACTTATTAATGCGGATTGGTATAACCTGTGGCAGGGCTCAATAAACAAGTTCGTTATTGGGGGGCTGCTGTTTCGTCGGGTGCTGATCCGTACCCCTAAGAATAACGTGAATGAAATTTATAACTCAACGAGCAAGCGCTTTTAATCCCAAGATTAATTGTAAGCAAGTTGCGCCAACATACGGTCAAATGCTCGATAGTTAAGGGCTTCAGCCAAGTGCTGGCGGGTGATTTGGGGTTGGTTAGCAAGATCTGCTATGGTCCGAGATACCTTTAGCACTCTATGATACGTGCGCAGAGATAAGCCGAGTTTTTCCACCGCACTTTGCAGAAAACGTTGGTCTTCACTCGAAAGTTGACAGTACTCCTGCACCTCTTTACTGCCGAGCATAGTGTTGGGTTTGTTGTTGCGTTTTAGGGCGATATCACGTGCAAACACCACTCGTTCTCTGATGTCTTTACTGCTACTTCCTCGCGTTTTCACTTGCTCTGAGAATTCATTGCCGTTGAGTTTAGGAACATCTACTTGCAAATCAATCCGGTCTAAAAATGGTCCCGAAATACGGTTGAGATAGCGCAGTATTTGGTCTGAAGTGCATCGCCCGTCGTTCAAGCTGCCCGTTGGGCTTGGGTTCATGGCTGCGACTAATTGAAATTGCGCGGGAAATTGCGCTTGCCTTGCGGCACGTGAAATCGACACAGACCCTGATTCTAGCGGTTCACGTAATACGTCAAGCACCTTACGGTCAAACTCTGGTAATTCATCTAAAAATAGCACCCCGTGGTGAGCGAGGGATATTTCCCCCGGCCTAGGAACACTGCCGCCACCGACTAATGCAACCGCCGAGCTAGTATGGTGAGGGTGACGAAAGGCACGTTGTTTCCACGTTTGTGGATTAACGGGTTTGCCTACTATGGAGTGAATGGCGGCGCTGGCGAGAGCTTCTTCATCTGTCATGGGCGGTAAAATGGTGATCAAGCGACTGGCTAGCATGGTTTTACCCGTCCCTGGGGGGCCAGTGAACAGCAAGTTATGCCCCCCTACTGCGGCAATTTCTAATGCTCGCTTGGCTGAGCTTTGCCCGACTACGTCTTGCAAATCAACTTCATATTCGGCTTCTTGAGAGATATTTTCGGAGGTAAATAACGGTAAGGTGTTTTGCTTACCTAAATGGTGAAATACATCGAGTAATTGAGAAGCTGGGACGATTTTTGCGCCTTTTATCAGTGCAGCTTCATTAGCATTTTCAACCGGCAATATGGCTGTACGCCCTTCTTTGGAGCAAGCGTAAGCAAAAGGCAGCGCGCCCTTTATGGGGCGAATTTCACCTGATAGCGCCAGCTCTCCCACTAGCTCTATTCTGTCTAAATCTATCCCCTTAAGCTGACCACTGGCGGCGATAATACCAATTGCGATGGCCAGATCGAACCGCCCTCCTTCTTTAGGCAAATCAGCAGGCGCGAGATTGACAGTGATACGCCGCGCGGGAAACTCAAAGCCTGAGTTTATTAAGGCACTGCGCACACGGTCTTTGGCTTCACGTACTGACGCTTCGGGTAAGCCAACCAAGTTGAAGCAAGGAAGCCCGTTGGCGAGGTGTACTTCTACTGTGATAAGTGGGGCATCAATACCGACACTGGCTCGTGATAACACTACCGCTAATGACATAGGCAAAGCCTTTTGCGCGTCAAACTAGAATGTCATAAGGCTAGTCAAGCGCACGGGTTAGCGCCAATTAGCATCCTTATTCAAGCAGTTAGCGAACTCAATCCATGTGTTCTGGGTTAAAAACAGGTAGGTGCCAATGCCATTTCATCGCAGCCAAACGAGTTGCTAGGGTAATTACAAAACCAATGATCATGCAGCTATAAGTTGATAGGCCCATATAAAATGCAGCTATATAACAGGCTCCACCAATGATACAGGCGGTGGCATACAGCTCGCCCTTCAGTACCAGAGGAATTTCACGGCAAATAACGTCACGAATAAGACCGCCAAAAACCCCTGTCATAGTGCCAAGGGCTATCGCGATAAAGGGGGATGCGCCATAGCCTAGCGCTTTTTGTAAACCCATGACGTTAAAAAAGGCTAAACCAATGGCGTCAGCGACCTGCAGGTAGCGAAGAGGAAAGCGATGGCTGATGCGCAGCCAAATAATGGTGCAAAATGCCGCGCCGAGTATGGCAAAGAAGAAGCTATGATCTTGCACCCAAAATACGGGAAGATCTAAGATGATGTCACGCAGCGTGCCGCCGCCAATGGCGGTCACTGAAGCTAAAACAACCACGCCAAAGCCATCCATATGCTTTTTATAGGCCATCAAGGTGCCTGAAACAGCAAACACTGCTACGCCCATTAAATCAATCCAATGTAACCAGGTACTCATAAATCTTCTCACTGCTATTTGAGGCTGAATGATACCGTTAAATGATAAATTCTAAATAGCCAAACTCTGGGTTTGTATATAAACGACGCAAAAAAAGCATATAGCATTGCTTGATCCCTTGCAGGGGTTCGTGTTACCAATATAGGCAGTGACGATACACCCAAATTAAGTTAGAAATTAATCTAATGTTCTATTCCGACTCGTGCAGCAAAGTAATTATTTTGGTGACAGTAGTGGAGACGTGTTCTCTGCGGGGATAGATCTGAATTAACGTCAGACATTTTTAACCCCCCGCACGTAAGTTCGGGGGGTTTTTTGCTTTTGGCATAAAATTTTCTGAAACAGCTATTTCGACGGCCGGTAGAGGTTTTTCGCGCATTCCTATTTAAATGCGACCTCGACGGATTTTTTACATTATTTAAGTTAGAGAGAAGAGACAATGCCCAAGTTACGCTCAGCAACGACAACCCAAGGTAGAAATATGGCTGGTGCCCGCGCGCTCTGGCGTGCGACTGGTATGAAAGATGGTGATTTTGGTAAGCCAATAATTGCTGTATCTAATTCATTTACTCAGTTTGTACCGGGTCACGTTCATTTGAAAGACATGGGGCAATTAGTAGCACGGAGCATTGAAGCTGCCGGTGGCGTAGCAAAAGAGTTCAATACGATTGCCGTCGATGACGGTATTGCTATGGGCCACAGCGGTATGCTGTATAGCTTGCCTTCACGGGAAATCATTGCAGACTCGGTTGAATACATGGTGAATGCTCACTGTGCAGATGCCATCGTGTGTATCTCTAACTGCGACAAAATCACCCCAGGGATGTTAATGGCGTCTATGCGCTTGAATATTCCAGTTATTTTTGTTTCTGGCGGCCCAATGGAAGCAGGCAAAACCAAGCTTTCAGATCAAATTATTAAATTAGATTTGGTTGATGCCATGGTAGCTGGCGTTGATGAAAACGTGAACGACGAACAAAGTGGTGAAATTGAACGCTCTGCTTGCCCAACATGTGGTTCGTGTTCAGGTATGTTTACCGCAAACTCTATGAACTGCTTAACAGAAGCGCTTGGGCTGTCGCTACCTGGTAATGGCTCAATGTTGGCGACCCACGCGGATCGTGAAGGATTGTTCAAGCAAGCAGGTACCCAGATAGTTGAATTGTGCCGTCGTTATTATCAACAAGATGATGAATCGGTTTTACCGCGCAACATCGCCAACTTTAAGGCATTTGAGAATGCTATGAGCCTTGATATTGCGATGGGCGGCTCAACCAACACTATTTTGCATTTATTGGCTGCTGCGGTTGAAGGGGAAGTACCTTTTACCCTAGATGATATAGACCGCTTATCACGCAAAGTACCGCATTTGTGTAAAGTTGCACCGTCTACCCCTCAGTATCACATGGAAGATGTGCACCGAGCTGGTGGCGTGCTGGGTATTTTAGCTGAGTTGAATCGAGCTGGCTTGTTACATGGTGATACGCCCCATGTTTTAGGTAAAACCATCGGCGAAGTCATTAGTGAGTGGGATATTACGCAACCTGAAAATGCCCATGCCCTCGAGTTTTTCCGTGCAGGCCCAGCGGGTATCCGTACAACTAAGGCGTTTAGCCAAGACTGTCGTTACCCTACTGCCGATACAGATCGTGAAAATGGTTGTATTCGTAGCCGTGCTAATGCCTTCAGTGAAGAAGGTGGTTTGGCTGTGTTGTTCGGTAACATTGCACAAGATGGCTGTATTGTAAAAACTGCCGGTGTGGATGAGTCCATTCACGTATTCACTGGGCGCGCACGTATTTACGAAAGCCAAGACGATGCTGTTAAAGCGATTTTAGCTGACGAAGTGGTAGCGGGTGACATAGTGGTTATTCGTTACGAAGGCCCTAAAGGTGGCCCGGGAATGCAAGAAATGCTTTACCCAACAACGTACTTGAAAGCCAAAGGTCTAGGCAAAAAATGCGCACTTATTACTGATGGTCGCTTCTCAGGCGGTACGTCTGGTTTATCGATTGGTCACTGTTCACCAGAAGCTGCTAGTGGTGGTGGTATCGGCTTGGTTGAAGAAGGCGATAGCATGACGATTGATATTCCACAGCGCAAAATTGGCGTAGATATCAGTGATGAAGAGCTTCAAGCTAGACGTGAAAAAATGGAGCAAAGCGCAAATCCTTGGAAGCCTGCTACTCGTGAGCGTAAGGTGTCATTGGCGTTAAAAGCGTATGCTCTTTTAGCTACAAGTGCAGATAAAGGCGGCGTGCGCGACGCCAGTAAATTGGAAGACTAATGACCACCAGTGCCCAAGAGTATTTAAAGAAAGTATTAATGTCGCCCGTCTATGACGTGGCGGTAAACAGTGAGTTTGTGCATTTAAACAAATTCTCTGCTGTTTTAGGCAACGATGTGTGGCTTAAGCGAGAAGACCAGCAACCGGTTAAATCTTTTAAACTGCGCGGTGCCTACAACAAAATTAGCCACCTTGATGATGCATCTCTTGAAGCCGGTATTATTACGGCTTCAGCGGGCAACCATGCCCAAGGGATAGCGTATTGTGCTTCTCGCAAGAATATTCAGGCTACGATTGTGATGCCTGAAACCACACCGGATATTAAAGTGGAGGCAGTGCGTAATTTTGGTGGTAACAATGTCAATGTTGTACTGCATGGGACTAGTTTTGACCAAGCAAGCCAAGAATCTAAACGACTAGCGGCGCTGCACGGCTATACCATGATCCCACCATTTGACGATCCTGATGTGATTGCCGGCCAAGGCACCATTGCCAAAGAAATGCTTGAGCAAAACCCCAACTTAGATGTGGTGTTTATCGCTGTGGGCGGCGGTGGTTTAGCCGCTGGTATGAGTGTTTATTTAAAGCAGCTTAAACCGAGCATTAAGATTGTGGCCGTGGAGTCGAGCGAGTCAGCCTGTTTACAAGCAGCCTTAAAAGCCGGTGAGCCAACCCCTCTGCCGTTTGTGGGTATCTTTGCCGATGGTGTGGCCGTGAAAACCATCGGGACTGAAACATTTCGCTTGTGTCAGCAATACGTAGATGAAGTGATTACCGTCAATAACGATGAGCTGTGCACAGCCATTAAAGATATTTTCGATGATACTCGGGTGATTGCTGAGCCAGCTGGTGCCTTATCAGTAGCGGCTATGCGCAAATACGCCAAGCAAAACGAGGTGACGGGAAAAGTGTTTGGTGGTGTGCTATGTGGCGCTAACATCAATTTTCATACCCTGCGGTATGTGTCTGAGCGCTGCGAATTAGGTGAGCAAAAAGAAGCTGTTTTTGCGGTAAAAATTCCTGAGAAAAAAGGCGCGTTCAAACACTTTTGCGAACTGCTAGGCGGCAAAATTATCACTGAGTTTAATTATCGCTTTGCCAGTGATAAAGAAGCCCATATTTTTGTCGGGGTAAAATTGCGCCGAGGCCAAGAAGAGTTTGCAGAGTTAATGCGTACCCTCAGTGCCAGCAACTATCCCTGTTTGGACATGTCAGACAATGAAATGGCCAAGCTGCATGTTCGTTATATGGTTGGAGGGCGACCTCCTGCTTTACTTAATGAGCATTTATTCTCGTTTGAGTTCCCCGAACAACCTGGGGCACTTATGACGTTCTTAAAAACCTTAGGTGAGCGTTGGAACATCACATTGTTCCATTATCGCAACCACGGTGCTGCAGAAGGCTTAGTGCTCGCTGGTTTTGATTTTCCTGATACGGAACGCGCTGATTTTGAAGCGCATTTAAAGCAATTGGGCTATCAATACGCGGAAGAAACGGAAAATCCTGCCTATAAGTTTTTCTTGTCTGATGTGAATGGCATCTTTAACTAATTAGTGGGTAATAAAAAAGCGTTGGGCTATTTACCCAACGCTTCTCTTTAGTATTCGACTTTCACGAACAACGTGTTGTACCACTCCAGGTGAATAAGCTCCCCTTGTTAACATGGAATAGTATTATATTTGCTGAAGTCGTTGTGCTATTTCTGGTGAAATGAGCTCTTCAACTGTGGCAAGCAGCGCTTCGCTGGTATCTGAATGTTCCAACTGCCCCTCGCTAGATGCATTAATAAGCGCATTGTCTTTCAGTGCGTGAATGAAAGTGGACAGCACATTTTTATCGAAAAACTCTGGTGAATTAATACCATGTAATGCCGCTAAGCGTTCTGCGAACTCACGGCTTTGCTTCTCTAAACGGCCACGGCCAATGGTTTTCTCTTTTTTCAGAATGGTCAGTACCGCAGCGTAGCGCTGTAATGTTTCTTGAATACTGCGATTGAGTAACCAGAAAGAGTAAAATGCTTTGCTGGTGGCTGCAGGTGGGCATAGGGTTTCACCTTCGTGGCGCAATAAGCCCATGTCCAACATGGTGCTTAATAGGCGGTCGGTGTATTGCATTGCTTGCTCTTGGCTCATATAAATAAATAGCTCACGCTGTAGCAAGGGGTAAAGCTGGCCCACTAGTGAAATCACTTGCGTTTTTGCCAAGCCTTTGTGAGCAAAAACAATAGCGCTGACCAAGCCAGGTAAGGCAAATAAGTGCAGAATATTATTGCGATAATAGGTTAGCGCTACCGCGTTCTTACGTTTTAACGAAATAATTGTACCAAAACTATCTTGCGACACTTCGAGCTTATTCAGTTTTAATGTGCTCTCTACAAGGGCTTTGCCATCGGCTTGTGGAATGCTCGACAAATCACTGTAAGGCGCATCTTTTAGTAAGGCTAAATAGTCATCTATTGCGCGTTCGAGCTCATCTTGCGCCATGGCATGCTTTTTCGCTGAGAGTAAACACATGGCACAAAGTGACATACCACTGACTGCAGTGGCCTGGTTGATACGCCCCATTACATCATTCGCCAATGTATTGACCGCCGGGGTCAACCACCGTGGCTTTTTGTCCGTTTCTAGATTCTGCGATTCTCGCCAATCAGGTACTTCTTGGTCTAAAAAATTACTTAAATTAATTGGATCACCAAAATTTAAAAAGCCGTTTCCATAGTTTTTAAGCTTACGTACCGCAGAAAACACCTGAAAAAAGGACTCTTTCTTTTTATCTGTGCCTTTGAGCTCTTTTAAATAACTAGATACCTCCATTACATGCTCGTAGCCGATATACACTGGCACGATACTCACGGGGCGGTTAATCCCTTTAATCAGCCCTTGCAGCGTCATGGCCAGCATACCGGTCTTAGGGGGAAGCAAACGACCAGTGCGACTGCGGCCGCCCTCAGGGTAGTATTTTACCGAATAACCCTTATTGAACAGCAGTTCTAAGTATTCTCTGAATACGGCGGTGTACAGTTTATTACCGGCAAAACTACGGCGTAAAAAGAACGCCCCGCATTTGCGTAATATGCCACCGATTGGCCAGAAATTGAGGTTGATGCCAGCGGCGATATGCGGAGTAACTAAGCCTTCATGATAGATAACATAGGTTAACAATAGGTAATCCATGTGGCTGCGATGACAAGGTACGTAGATGATTTCGTGGCCATTTTGTGCCAAAGCGCGAACTTTATCCGCGTGTTTTACTTCAATGCCGTTGTAGACCTTGTTCCAGATTTTGGTCAATAAGCGGTCGCCAATTCGCACCAAGCCTTCACGGTAGTCAGCCGCGATTTCATCTACATATTTTTTCGCTTTGGCTTGTATTTGATGGTTTGACTGCTTTTTACTGAGCGCTTCGTCGCTTATCGCTTGGCGCACTGAATCTGCCCCTAGCACTGCATTATATAGTTCTTGCCTTTCTAATAAGGTTGGCCCGATAAGGTTTTGGCGTCGACGATGAAAGTGGGTACCCGCTAGACGGATCAGCTTATGGGCGATCTCTTCATCGCTGCCCTTTAAATCAGCCATGGTGCGGGAGGATACGGCTTTACTGTAGCAGACGAAATTATCTCGTCCTAAAAATAACACAATGAAAAACTTGCGTAGCCAACTTGGAGAAACTTGATTGGCAATAATGTCTGACCAGCCCGAAAATTTGCGACCCGGCGCCCTGCCCCAAAAAATAGAAACAGGCACAATTTGTAGGTCTAGTTCCGGGTTTTCTCTATGGATATGAAAGAGTTTGGTGACGTCATCTGCAATGTTGGTAATTTTGACCTTTCTGGTCAGAACCGAGCGCGGCTGCTGTAAAAACAAGCAAGCAGGTAATTCCTTTCCCCCTACCTCTATGGCTTCTGAAGGTTTAGGTAAGCCAAGGGCATTCGTCGACCTTTTTAAGGCAAATTGGTCAGTAACCGAATGGGTACGCAATAAATAAATAATGGGCTTTGTGGTGTCAATTCCAAGTTCGGTCGCTATATCCGTGGGGATGCTATTGACCTTAACAAGCCATTTCAGCGGGACAGATATAATTGTTAGCAGCAGTTTATGCAGCCATGCCATAAGAGAGATACCTAGGTAGTGAAAGACGCCAATAGGATACCACGTTCTCCGTGTTTTCCACCCTGCGTAAGCGGTTTATAGGTCTGATCACTTACCCTTAATTCTCTCTGCATAAGCGCTACTGAAAGGCTATACAATATTTTTAGTGTAATTATTTAACCGGTTGGTTTATTGAGGAGCAGCTTTTTTGTTTGGCCCATTTATACGCACGTTCTCGCTACCAAGAAAAGTTGGTAAGTGGAAAAACACACCAATTGTGCAACCTGCCTTTGTTACGTCATAAATAATAAAAATTTGAGATTTAGTAACGACTGTATATACTCACAGTTAAACTGTATGAAACAACAGGCTGTGTATGCGTCCACTAACTCCCAGACAAGAAGAAGTTCTACAACTGATTAAAACCACAATGCTGGATACCGGCATGCCGCCAACGCGGGCCGAGATTGCTAGGCATCTTGGTTTTAAATCAGCTAATGCGGCTGAAGAACACCTTAAAGCTTTGGCACGAAAAGGGGCGATTGAGATATTGCCCGGTACGTCTAGAGGTATAAGGTTAACAGAGCCGTTAGAAGATCAGTTAGAAGATCAAGGGTTACCCCTTATTGGCCGTGTAGCCGCTGGTGAGCCTATTCTGGCCCAAGAGCACGTTGAAATGCACTATAAAGTTGACCCAAGTCTGTTTAAGCCCAGCGCTGACTTTTTATTGCGAGTCAGTGGTATGAGTATGAAAGATATCGGTATTTTGGACGGCGACCTACTGGCTGTGCATAAAACAACGGATGTGCACAATGGTCAGGTTGTGGTTGCTCGCGTGGACGAAGATGTGACCGTTAAACGTCTTGAACGTAAAGGACGTCAGGTAGTACTGCACGCCGAAAACGATGACTTTCAGCCGATTAAAGTTGATTTAGCCACACAGCCGTTCAATATCGAAGGTATTGCTGTAGGTGTTATTCGCAATGCTGATTGGATGTAGCAGTTTAAAACCTCACACATAAGGGAGAGACTTCTCTCCTTTTTTCTACCTTTTTCGACTTCTGTAGTGACACTAGAATTCGTCATTTTATCGCAACTTACTAACTTTTTATTTTTTCTAAAACCTGCTTTTAAAACCCATCTAAAAATCATATTTGTTAGCAAAATGTAAACGTAACACACTGATCGGCTGATTGAATTTTGTTCGATTGGATATAAAATAAACAAAATAACTGGACTACTCCCCCTGTTTTGGGTAATGCTTGTTATAGGGTTAACAAGTCAGTAACAAAATCGTCTTGTACAAAACCTTACAATAATAAAATAAGACGTAAAGTTTGTTGGCTAGCGCCACTATTTCAAGCGTTTGACAAGCAGGGGGCCGAGTGAAGAAGATTTCGTTAAGTGTGATGGCAATGCTAGGAGTGTTTCAAAGCGGAACCACTTTCGCAGAATCTGTATCCGACTTAGATCAATACCAGCTAAATATGCGCAGAGGTGTCACCGACATCAGTGCAGAGGTCTATGACTTGCATATGCTGATGTTTATTATCTGTGTCGTTATTGCTGTCGGTGTATTCGGCGCGATGTTTTATTCGATTCTATTTCATCGTAAGTCTAGAGGTGCAAAGCCTGCGAACTTCCACGAGAGTGTGAAAGTAGAAATTGCTTGGACGGTTGTTCCCTTTATTATTCTGATTGTAATGGCTATTCCTGCGGCTAAAACGCTTATCGCCATGGAAGACGCCAGTGAGCCTGACGTGACAGTGTTGGTGACCGGATCTCAATGGAAATGGCACTATAAATACATGGATAACGATGTGGAGTTTTTCTCCCGCCTCGCCACACAGCCGGACGAAATATCAGGCAAGTTAGAAAAGGGTGTGAATTATCTTCTCGAAGTGGACCAACCGCTTGTTATACCTACTGACAAGCGTGTTCGCTTCCTAATAACCTCTGATGATGTGATCCATTCTTGGTGGGTTCCTGATTTTGCCGTTAAACAAGACGCCAATCCTGGTTTTATTAACGATGCGTGGGCTCAGGTCAATGAGCCTGGTATTTATCGTGGGCAGTGCGCTGAGTTATGCGGTAAAGATCATGGCTTTATGCCAGTGGTTGTTATCGCTAAAGAGCCCGCTGAATACGATAAATGGATAGGCGAGCGCCAAGCAATTCAAGAAAAAGCCAAAGCGGAAGAGCAAAGATTACTCGCCATGAACATGAGCAAAGAAGAGCTTATGAGTAATGGTCAGAAAATATATACATCCGCCTGTGCGGCTTGTCATATGCCTAATGGTGAAGGGCTGCCGGGGGTATTTCCTGCTTTGAAAGGCAGTGATATAGCGCTGAATGATATGGCTACGCATATTGATATCGTGCTCAATGGCAAAACCGGTACGGCTATGGCCGCCTTCGCTAAGCAGTTGACCATGTCTGAACTTGCTGCGGTTATCACCTATGAGCGAAATGCTTGGGGTAACGATACCGGTGATTTAGTACAAGCAAAAGATATCAATGCTGCTTTAAACGGCCAATAGGGAGACGATCATGAGCACAGTAACTGACACGATTCATCACGACGACGATCATCACGAACATCATGCGCCTCCTTCAGGTGTTAAGCGCTGGTTGTACACCACCAATCATAAAGACATAGGTACTCTTTACCTGTGGTTCGCTTTTATTATGTTCTTAACCGGTGGCGCCATGGCGATGGTTATCCGCGCAGAGCTATTTCAGCCTGGATTACAAATTGTCGATCCTAACTTCTTTAACCAAATGACCACAGTACACGGCCTGATAATGGTATTTGGTGCTGTTATGCCAGCCTTTACAGGGCTTGCTAATTGGCTCGTACCTATGATGATCGGCGCGCCAGATATGGCATTGCCACGTATGAATAATTGGAGCTTTTGGATCTTACCTTTTGCTTTCTTGATCCTACTATCATCATTGTTCATGGAAGGTGGCGGTCCTGCATTTGGTTGGACTTTCTATGCACCGTTGTCCACTACCTATAGCGGCGATAGCACTGCGTTATTTGTATTCTCAGTGCATATCATGGGGATCTCTTCGATCATGGGTGCGATCAATGTGATCGTGACTATTTTCAATATGCGCGCCCCAGGTATGACTTGGATGAAAATGCCACTCTTTGTGTGGACTTGGCTGATAACGGCATTCCTGCTGATAGCGGTCATGCCGGTCCTAGCTGGCGCTGTAACTATGGTACTCACCGATAAGTTCTTCGGTACGAGCTTCTTTGATGCCGCCGGCGGCGGTGATCCGGTTATGTTCCAACATATCTTCTGGTTTTTCGGACATCCGGAGGTATACATCATGATACTGCCGGCTTTTGGGATCATTTCCCAAATTGTACCGACCTTCGCTCGTAAACGGTTATTCGGCTATGCCTCAATGGTGTATGCAACCGCATCAATCGCGTTATTGTCCTTTATCGTTTGGGCTCACCATATGTTTACCACGGGAATGCCGGTATTTGCCGAGATGTTCTTTATGTTGGCGACTATGCTGATCTCGGTGCCTACAGGGGTAAAAGTATTTAACTGGGTCGCAACGATGTGGCGAGGTTCTCTAAGCTTCGAAGTGCCCATGCTGTTTGCGTTGGCGTTTATTGTGCTGTTTACGATCGGTGGATTGTCAGGTTTGATGTTGGCTATTACCCCGGTGGACTTTCAATATCACGATACCTATTTCGTGGTAGCCCACTTTCACTACGTGTTAGTAACGGGTGCTATTTTCTCAATTATGGCAGCTGTGTATTACTGGTTACCTAAATGGACTGGGAAAATGTTTGATATCACGTTGGCCAAATGGCATTTCTGGTGCTCTTTGGTTTCGGTAAACGTGTTGTTCTTCCCTATGCACTTTGTGGGCTTAGCCGGTATGCCACGACGCATTCCTGATTATGCACTGCAGTTCGCAGACTTTAATAAATGGATAAGCCTCGGCGGATTCGCGTTCGGTTTATCTCAGTTAATTTTCTTGGCACTTCTTATTAAGGCTTGCAGTAAAAAAGGTGAGCCCGTGAGTGACCAAGTGTGGGAAGGAGCTGAAGGCCTAGAGTGGGAAATCCCTTCACCTGCTCCATATCATACGTTCGAAACACCGCCTGTTATTAAGTAGGCGGTTTAGGAGCACATTATGTTGCTAGGTAAAGCCAAACACTCGAAAACATGTTTAGTAAAACGCTCATTGGCCCTAATGCTAGGCTTTATGGCATTTGGTTTTTGTAACAGCTTACAAAGCGATGGGTATATTCCATTCAGTGCGGCTGACCGATTCGCGTTACACAACGAAATGTATATTGCCGGTATGACGCAGCAGGGACTTGAGCAATCCTACTCCGGAATGTTTTGGCATTCCTTATGAATAAAAAGCCAGAGCAACCGCCAGAAGCCACTGGCGCCAGCAAGCAGAAAACGCAGACCAATCACGGCAAAATGGTTGTAAAGCTATTGGCTGTGGTATTGGGGATGTTCGGTTTCGGTTTTGCGCTAGTGCCTTTGTATGATGTTTTTTGCGACCTTACCGGGCTTAATGGTAAGACAGCGAATTCTGCCGCTGTATATGAAGTCATGGAGGTAGATGAGTCTCGCACCATAACGATTGACTTCATCACCCGTACAAATACCGGAATGGCGTGGAAGTTTGAAGCGGAAAAACGTCAAGTCAAAGTTCATCCAGGGCAGATGAATGAAATCAATTTTACGGTCAATAACCCGACGACACACTCTGTTGTTGGTCAAGCTGTGCCTTCGGTTTCACCCGGTACAGCAGCGTTATTTCTAAACAAAACAGAATGTTTTTGTTTTGAACAACAGGTTTTGCAAGCAGGTGAATCGGCGGTTATGCCGATGCGGTTCTATGTGGACCCACAATTACCTGACGACATTAGCTATTTCGCATTGCAATACACCTTATACGACGTCACCGCGACGGCAGGTGATCTTGTAATGAATCGTGGTGAATAGGAGAACGAATAATGGCTCAGCCAGAATATGAAAAGTATTACGTACCCGATAGCAGTCCTTGGCCTATCGTTGGCGCAGTCGCGTTATTTTTGATTGCCGTCGGTGCTGGGAACTTTGTAATAGAGCAAACTAGAAACACGTCAGGTTATGGTGGCCATATTTTAGTTGCCGGTTTTGCTACGCTCATTTTTATGTTGTTTGGTTGGTTTAGAAACCAAATTCATGAGTCTATGAGTGGGTTGTACAGTGCCCAATTAGGGCGTTCATATCGTCAGGGAATGGCTTGGTTTATCTTTTCTGAAGTCATGTTTTTCGGTGCATTCTTTGGGGCGCTATTTTACGCGCGGATGATCGCAATTCCTTGGTTAGGTGGTTCAGGTAATAACGCAGCAACAAACGAGGTGTTATGGCCCGCCTTCGAAGCGATATGGCCACTCGTTGAAACCCCAGGTGGAGTACAAACTGAAGCCATGGGTTGGTATGGCTTGCCGCTTATTAATACGGTGATTTTGTTAATCTCTTCAGTCACTTGCCATTTTGCACATGTGGCGCTTGAAGAGAACAAGCGCGGTCGTTTAAAGCTGATGCTCGGGATTACTGTATTGCTTGGAGCAATATTTATGGTCCTACAGGTTGAAGAGTATCTGCACGCTTATCAAGAAATGGGCTTAACGTTGCAATCTGGTATTTACGGCAATACCTTCTTTCTACTCACTGGGTTTCATGGTTTACACGTGACCTTAGGCGCCATTATCTTGTTCATCATGTTGCTAAGAATCTTTAAAGGGCATTTTACCCCTGATGACCACTTCGCCTTTCAGGCGGGCAGCTGGTATTGGCACTTTGTTGATGTGGTTTGGGTAATGTTGTTTTTCTTTGTGTATATATTGTAATTGCGTTACCTCTCCACAGGCCTTAATAGTAAGGTTGTGGAGAGGGTTTGAGATTTTTAATAAGGACGAGGATTCGGCTCAATAAGCCCCGTGGCCATAGCAATAAGGATGACTAACACAATCGCCACTGACGTTAAGACTCGCCTGCCAATATATTTACTCATATTTGCTTGTTTCGGTTCGTCTTTAAGCATCACAGTCATAGCTTTAAACAAGTTATAAATCATAACGATAAGTAGTATTCCGATGATTATCTTTATTAGCACTTTGGTTTTCCCTCTCGCTGTTTTTTTTATTGTTGATGAGCATGCTTAGGGTCATTAAGCGATTACCTTTAATTTCTACACTAGTGACTTTGTGCGCTGTTGTCATCATGTTTGCACTTGCAAACTGGCAATTACAACGAGGTTTAGACAAAGCACAGCGTATGCAAAGCATTGATTCAGCGTCAAATAGTGCGTCATATTCCCTTGAAACCCTATTGACGCGCAATCAAGATATACAGGATTTACCGATTTCATTCTCTGGTTCGATAAATCCACAGCACGTTTTTTTATTGGATAACCGAATCAAACAGGGGCGCCCAGGATTTGACGTGTATGTAATCGCACAAAGTGATACTCATAATGTACTGGTTAACTTCGGCTGGGTAGCAGGTAAACAAATGCGCGATGATCTACCTGAAGTGTCACTGCCAGATAGACTGAACGATGCGCAAGGGCGCATTGTGTTGCCCAGTGACAACCCCATGGTCACAGAAACCGCTACACATGATGCGTTATGGCCCAAGGTCATACAGCAAATAGATATTCAATTTATTGAACAGGTGCTACATGCTGAAGTATTGCCGTTTGTGATTACACTCACGCAAAGCAATGAGCAATTTATACGCGACTGGCAACCAGTGGTAATGCCCCCAGAGAAGCATTATGCCTATGCGGTGCAATGGTTGGGTTTAGGTATCGCTGCATTTTTTGTGTATTTTTTTGCACTTCGCGCACGTTTGCGCTCCGGACTTAAGAAGGGATCCCATGAACAAGACGAATAACAAACGCCTGATTATCACGCTCGCTCTTGTATTTATTTTGCCAGTCGTTTTGGCCAAACTCGCGTTGGACAATAATTGGTTTAACAAAGCTGCGACCAATAAAGGCGAGCTGCTCTCGCCAACGTTAGACATGACAGCGATTCAAGACGAGACGGCAGAACCAAAATGGCAGTTGTTGTATGTTTTACCTTCGCAGTGTTCTGTTGAGTGTGAAAACGCTTTATATAGCGTAGAGCAAGTGTGGACCGCGTTAGGCAAAGAACATGACAGAGTGCGTGCTACCGTGATCAGTACACCTGAAAGTGACGCCACTGTTATTCAGCGTTTGAATGAGAAAAACACCGTTAAGTTGTTAAAAACTAACGTAGAAAGTGTTGATAATGTGTTTCAAGGTGAGCCAGTAAATGCTATTTTCATTGCTGATACCTTGAATAATGTAATCTTACGTTATCCACTTCAAGTTGAGCAGCAGCAAGCTATTTTGCATAGTCGAGACATTTTATCCGATTTGCGGAAACTGCTGAAATTATCGCGCATAGGCTAGAGGAACGTTGATGAGGAAAATGGCGCTGGCAGGCATTATTCTTGCCATTATCGTGATTGTGCTAGGTGCATATACACGATTGACGGATGCGGGACTAGGATGTCCAGATTGGCCGGGTTGCTATGGGCATTATAAGGTGCCCGCTGGGCTAGAACACATTAATGCCGCTGAATTGGCGTTTCCTGAACGCCCGTTAGAGCCTCAAAAAGCATGGAATGAAATGATCCATCGCTACTTCGCTAGCGCACTCGGTTTACTCATACTGGTCATTTTTGTCATGAGCCTAGTAAAGCGCGCTTACCATCGACCGATTAAATTACCCTTCTTCTTACTGTGCTTAGTGATATTTCAAGGTATGTTGGGTATGTGGACCGTGACCTTAAACTTATTACCTATCGTGGTAATGGGCCATTTGTTAGGTGGTTTTGCTGTCTTGTCGTGCTTATTTTTACTCTACTTACGTTTATTGCCCTATCGCATACCGGGGGGCGATCAGCAAATGCGCCGGCTTGGTAAATTTGCACTCATTGGCATCGCTATACTCATTGGGCAAATCGCCTTAGGTGGCTGGACGTCAGCAAATTACGCGGCGCTTGCCTGTACCGAAATGCCCATTTGTGAAAGCAACTGGTACCAACGTTTAGACTTTATCGGCGCGTTCAGTTTGCCTGATGCAGATAACTACGAGTACGGTGTGCATAATTATGCCCAGCGTATGACAATGCATATCGTGCACCGAGCAGGAGCTCTGGTGACCTTTATTTACTTGTGCTGGCTGGCAACACGTATTTATGCTGTTGCAAGCTCAAGATTGCTGAAGAACATCGCCAGCATCATGATCATTGTGCTAGGTGCTCAAGTTATCTTAGGTGTTAGTAATGTCGTGTTCAGCCTGCCGGTTGCTGTGGCGGTAATGCACAATGCGGTTGCTGCCACGCTGTTACAAATTTTGGTGTTACTTAGCTACACCCTTTACCGAAAAACATAGGAGAGACCAATGAGTAAATCAGTTGGTACTGCATCTCATAACATTATGGCTAAATCTAAATCGGCTTTGCATTGGCGTGACTATTACGAAATGACGAAACCAAAGGTGGTCATGTTGCTGCTGTTAACGGCTTTGGTCGGGATGTGTTTAGCAAGTGAAACCTGGATAAGCTGGAAAATACTGCTCGCTGGTTTAACCGGTATTGGTTTTTTATCGTCTGCGGCGGCGGTTATCAACCATGTGGTAGACCGTAAAATCGACGCCCAGATGGCACGAACCTCTAATCGTCCTTTGCCTAAAGGTAAAGTTTCGCCCAAGCGCGCGCTGGTTTTTGCAGGCTTACTCACGGTAGTGGGTTACGTTATTTTAGAGTTGTGGGTCAATCGCTTAACTGCACTATTAACCTTGGCCAGCTTGGTGGGCTACGCCTTTGTTTATACTATGTATTTAAAGCGCGCTACGCCGCAAAACATCGTCATTGGTGGCTTAGCGGGTGCTGCTCCTCCATTATTAGGCTGGACAGCCGTCACCAATGATATACATGCCCATGCTTTGCTGCTGGTGCTTATTATCTTTATTTGGACTCCTCCGCACTTTTGGGCTCTGGCCATCCACAGAGAGAAAGACTATGCGCGGGCGCAAATTCCTATGTTGCCTTGCACTCACGGAATAGAATTTACCAAAACCTCGATTTTGTTATACACGGTATTATTGGCCTTGATTTGCGTATTGCCTTATTTGATTGGCATGACAGGCGCGATTTATTTGATTGGCTCTAGCGCATTGAACGCAGGCTTCTTGTATTATGCATGGAAATTAAAATTCGCCAGTGACGAACATACTGCGATGAAAACCTTTAAATTTTCCATTATTCATTTGATGGTGTTGTTTGTTGTGTTACTGGTTGATCACTATATGAGATTCACTTTTTGAGCAGATTAAGTTTAGCGTTAATCGCCTTAGCGGCACTGATTGTTGGCATTGTTATCGCGGTCAATATTGCACCGCCGAAAAGCGATGAAACGCAGTATATCAACCTTTATCCTCAAGCTAGAGCGCTGCCCGCGTTTTCTTTGACGGATAGCAACGGCCAGTCACTGACCAATGAAAGTCTGCAGAGTCAATGGACACTCGTTTTTGTAGGTTACACGTTTTGTCCCGATATTTGCCCGACGACATTATCAGACCTGAGCAGTATTTATCCTGAGTTACAGGCTATTGAAGGGCAGTATCCGGTCAAGGTGGCGTTTATTTCAGTTGACCCTGCGCGAGACACCACTGAACGGTTAGCCGAATACATTAACTTTTTCGAACCGGACTTTATTGCTGCAACGGGTGAGCATGCTGATTTGTTCCCTTTCGTGCGGGCCATGGGCATGATGTATTCCACTTCGCAAAACACTGACGATGAAAATTACTTAGTCGATCACAGTTCATCAGTGGTGTTGGTTAACCCTCAAGGTCATGTGGTTGGGCGCTTTAAGCCTGAATTTGCCGCGGGCAAAGTGGCAGTCAGTGACAGCAAGCGTATTTTGCACGATATGAAGATACTAGCGGGTGCTGAATAAGCGTGTATCGCTTACGACAAGCAACGGCTGATGATGCGAAAGACGCCGTTGCGCTGATCCTTTCGTCAGCACCTGAAGCATTGCCACGCTTATTTAGTCAGCATACAGCGCAATTACAATACAGTGCTCAAACCTTTCTAGAACAAGCATTTTTACAGCAACAGGGACAGTTTGGCTTTGCTAACCACTGGGTTATCGAAATGAAAGGGAGTTTGGCCGCCATAGGTTGTGTTTGGCAGCGAGAAATGGGCGCAGAATATGTGCAAGCAACCCTCAAAAGTATGACCGAATACTATCAAGGTCCTGACGTTTTAGACGTGCTACAAAGATGCCAGTCATTGCAACATGTGTTTGCGCGCCCTGCCGCTGAAGAAGCGTGTATTGGGCATATTGGGGTGGCCGCGCCATTTCAGCGTCAAGGTTTATGCAGTGAGCTTTTAGGTCATTTAGCGGCAACAGCCTTAGATTTAGGTAAACAGTACCTAACCTTAGACGTTAAACAAGATAACGTAAGCGCCATCAGTTGTTATCAAAAGTTTGGCTTTAGCGCACAGCGCACCACTGTAGATAACAGCCCGATGAAATTAGGCGCTTACTTGCATATGCGAAAAAAGCTCTAATCAGGCCAGTCACCATTTTCTGTTGGAATAAACCAGGGTTTAGAATACCAATAGTAACGTGATGGTTCGCGTTTGCTTGGAGCTGTACAATTTATTCTTGAGCGTCCAACAGGCAGATTTTGTTTGAAATCCACCCTAATCAATTCATCGTTAATCGTTATTTTTTGCCTATCGCCCTGAAAATAGCAGGCTATCTGATTATTATTGATGTCGTCACTTTGCACACTGAACTCAAACGTAAAAGGACTACTTTGAACCAAAGGCGTGCTTGGGGACGGGTTTTGCACGGGCATGGCAAGGCTGGCCATTTTCACTTTTAGGCGGTCTAAATTCGCATAAATACCCGCCGAAGGAAATCGAGGAAGAGCCGAGAAGTCGCTAAAGCTGGCTATAGCGCCTGAGTACTGGGCAAAACCTACATAGCCTAGTTCGGTAAGACGGGCTTGGAGCTCGGGAGAATACTCGCCATATGGATAAGCGAAGAACTTATCTTTTACGCCCAAATTGTCTTCAAGTAACTGTTCAGCTGCCTGAATATCGCTAATTCGCCGAGTTAACCAAGCATCATCACTTTCATTAGGCTGGCGGCTAAGTAAGTGCTCGTGGCGCAAGTTATGGTTTGCGAAGCTAGCACCTTGTTCCGCCATGGCTCGCATGTCATCCCAGCTTAAATGATAATTCACTTTATCAACTAAATCTGGGTTGATAAAAACGGTGTAGGGCAGTTTGTACTTGCTTAGAACTGGGTGACCGTTTTGATAAATATTTTTGAAACCATCATCAAACGTTATCGCGATGACCTTGTTGGGCAGTGGCTGTTTGTCTTTAAGAGCAGTGACTATGTCCTTAAGCGGCAACACAGTGTAGTTGTCGGCCAAATACGCCATGTGTTGTTCAAATGTATCCGGTGAAACACTGGTAGAGGCAGGCGTACTTTCGCTTACGTGGTGATAAAGCAAGATAACAGCGTTGTCGCGGGCTAGAACCTTGCTGCTCGAAATACACAAACCAAGACAAATCAATACATAAAAAATGATACGATCCATAACGTTTCCCTTTGTGACGCATTTAATCGCGCTATTGTAGCACTGAATGCTAAGGGCTAAATGGGCGAGCACTCGCTTTCACTCATTATTCTTTTTATTTAAGTGAGAATATCCTTGGCTTTAGCACAGCAACGCTTTTGGCATTTTGCTTCACATCGACAGCTCATTCTATTAGCACTGCCGATGATCCTAAGTAATATCACCACGCCACTGATTGGTATGGTGGATACCGCCGTATTAGGCCACATGGGCAGCAGCCATTATTTGGCGGGTGCTGCGATAGCATCACTGATTTTGACCCAAACCTATTGGTTGTGTGGCTTTATTCGCATGTCGAGCACAGGCTTAAGTGCCCAAGCAAAAGGCGAACAGAGCAACGAAAGTAAGAGTCGTGTCTTTTGGCAAAGCTGCAGTGTTGCCCTAGTGATCGGTATTGCGATTTGGGCTGCGCAAACACCGTTACTCGCCTTAGGTATTCATTTCGCCCAGCCGGAAGCACAGCTACTCAACGTGATTCAACAATATTTCAGTGTGCGCATTCTTGGCGCGCCCGCTGCCTTGGTGAATCTGGCAATTATTGGCTGGCTTATCGGTCAACAAAAAACCAAGCAAGTCTTATATATTCAGGTGTTTGCAAATTTACTTAACGCAGGGTTAAGTATATTGCTGGTATTTGTGTTTGATGCTGGCGTAAAAGGCGTCGCGATGGCTAGTGTTGCCGCCGAATACAGTATTTTATTGCTAGGCGTATGGGTAGCTGTGCGGGGCATGGGGCTGCAAATGCCACGTTGGGATCTTTGGCGCTGGTCATCATTGGCGCAGCTAATGAGCCTAAACGGATACAGCTTTGTGCGAAATTTAGCCCTGCAGTTGTGTTTGGCGTTTGTTATTTTTCAGGGCGCTAGGTTTGGGCCTTTAACCGCTGCCAGCAATGCGATCATTATGCAGTTTTTCGCTTTGATAGCGCTTGGGTTAGATGGTATTGCGTATGCTGTTGAGGCTCTGACGGGTGAGGCGAAAGGTAAAAAAGACGCCAATGAAATAAATCGGGTGGTGTTGCGTGGACTGTTTTGGTCTTCGGTGGTGGCTGGGGGCTATAGCGTAAGCTTTGCTTTATTTGGTCAGCAGATCATCGCCATATTAACTGATTTGCCTGAATTGCGCGTATTCGTTGCTCAGTACTTAATCATCATCTGGTTATTGCCGATCGTGAGCCATTGGTGTTTTTTACTTGATGGGGTGTTTGTGGGGCTAACGCGCGCTAAAGCCATGCAAAACAGCATGTTACTGAGTGCTTTATGTTTCTTTTTTCCAAGCTGGTGGCTGTTGCAGGCGTACGAGAATCGCGCATTGTGGGTTGCTTTGCTATTACTCATGCTAGGGCGAGGTCTTAGTCTTGGGGGGTATTTTGCTTATCTTTATCGCGGTGGGCGTTTGATAGGGTAAACGCGTTTTGCATGCGGTAGGCTAAAATGCCCAAATACCCGAAAAGTGCCAATATACAACCAATACAAAGGGCTATTAAACCAGGAATTTGTAACCACACCCAGTAAGTACTTCCAGTAAAAATAAGGGCTGCGCCGATAACAAAAAAGCCGAGACCGTATTTAAAACGCCCCCAGCTTTTATGTGGATCAGCAGCTAATTTGCTCAGCTGCTTTCTAAGCATACTAGTGCCTAATTAGTAGTAAGAGTGCTCACCGGCTTCATGCTCGGTAGCATCTTTTACTGCGGTTAATTCACCAGAAAATTGGGCTAGCATTTGCTTTTCAATGCCGTCTTTAAGGGTCACATCAACCATAGAGCAGCCATTACAGCCACCGCCAAATTGCAATATCGCCTCGCCTTTGTCGGTGATCTCCATCAACATGACTTTGCCGCCATGGCTGGCAAGTTGCGGATTGATTTCTGACTCGATCATATAGTTAATACGCTCTTCTAGTGGCGCATCATCATCAACTTTACGTGCTTTGGCGTTAGGCGCTTTCAAGGTTAATTGAGAGCCCATTTGGTCAGTTACAAAGTCGATTTCTGCTTCGCTTAAAAAAGGCGCACTTTCTGCGTCAACAACGGCGTCAAAGCCATTGAACTCTAAAGTGGTGTCGGTTGGCTCCACTGCATCTGGCGGGCAGTAAGAAACCCCACATTCTGCGCTAGGTGTGCCAGGGTTAACCACAAAAACCCGAATATTGGTGTCAGGCTCTTGTTTTTCAAGCAATTTACAAAAATGTGCTTGGGCTGTATCTGAAATTGAAATCATAAAAAAGGTCCTGTTGTAGAAACATATTCGGATTGTATCAAAATTACTTGACTAAAACACTCAAGTAATAAGGTTTACTTATGTCAATTTTAGCTAAAACATGCGATCCTTTTACCTTTAATTTGATGTAACAAAAGGTGTAGGTGTATGAAGTGCGGTTGGTTTTGGGGAGCTGTGTGTTTTGTTTTATGGTCTTTTTCGGCTCAAGCGCTTACAGACACTGATTATTTACCTGCCAATACGCAGTACAACGCAGACATTCCTCGGCCTTCACAAGTACTAGGCGCCCCTGTCGGTGAGTGGCATGTTCGTCATGATCAATTGGTGGAATATATGCGCATTCTGGCCGATAAATCAGACAGGGTGTCATTGCGAGAAACTGGTCGAAGCCACGAAAATCGCCCCTTGCTATTACTTACGTTTAGCGCTGCAAAAAATCTGCAAAATATTGAAAATATCCGCCAGACCCATCTTTCGTTGTTTGGGCAAAAAAGTCAGTCGGCTGACCCTTTGATTCTATGGATGGGCTACAGCGTACATGGTGACGAGTCTTCAGGGGCTAACGCCGCATTGCTTGTGGCTTACTACTTGGCGGCAGCTCAAGGAGAGGCTGTTGAGCAGTTACTTGAGAACAACGTAGTACTGATGGAGCCTAGTATTAACCCAGATGGGTTATCACGATTTGCCCAGTGGGCTAATGGCAATCGCGGTCAGCAGTTAGTAGCCGACCCTAACCACAGAGAACACCAACAACCTTGGCCAAGCGGGCGAACCAACCATTATATGTTCGACTTAAACCGTGATTGGCTTTTGCTGACGCATCCAGAATCTCAAGCTCGCATCGCTGAGTTTCATCGCTGGCGCCCACACGTACTCACCGATTTTCATGAAATGGGCACCAACAGTAGTTATTTCTTTCAGCCGGGGATCGCTTCACGCAATAACCCCTGGACACCTACTCGCAATATAGAGTTGACCGCTGAATTAGCTAAGTTTCATGCCGCTGCGCTTGATGAATCAAAGCAGCTGTATTTTACGCAAGAAGCCTATGATGACTTTTACTATGGAAAAGGCTCTACTTACCCAGATGCCCAGGGCAGTATCGGCATTTTATTTGAACAGGCTAGCAGCCGCGGGCATAAGCAAGAATCTATTCATGGCGTACTCAGTTTCGCTGATACCATTCAAAATCAAGTCACCACATCGCTTTCCACCTTCAGGGGGGCGCAGGCAAATAAAGCAGCATTGCTTGCCTACCCAGCAGAGTTTACTAAGCAAACTAATGAGTTAAGAAAAGACGATAAAATCGTTGGTTATTTGCTGAGTGAATCTAAAGATGCCTCGCGGTTTTCTGATCTCAAATCGATATTGCAGCAACACCAAATCCAATTTAACTACCTTGAAAAAGAAGTGAGTATTGACGAGCTGACCTATCAGCCACTAAATAGTATTTTTGTGCCACTGAATCAGCCTCAATATCGATTAATTAAGTCTCTGTTTTCTGAGCGAAAAAGTTTCAACGACAATAGTTTTTATGATGTATCTAGTTGGAACCTGCCACTGGCGTTCAACATTCAATACTCACCCGTAGAACGAAAGTTATGGCGTAAAGTCCCTGTCGCTAATGAGCAAAACAGCCAATTGCAAAAACACACCACGCTGGCAGACGAAAATGCCTATGCATATGGTTTTTCGTGGGCTGACTCCAAGGCCCCGGCCTTGCTTAATCAGCTTTTGCGCGCAGGCGTACAGGTTAAAATTGCCGGTTCAGATTTTGCCGCTACAACAGATCAGGGAAACATCAGTTTTAGCGCTGGCTCAGTATTGATACCTATGGCGTTAGAGCAGCCGGATAACTTATTGTCATTGCTTAACAAAGGCGCAGCGCAAACAAACATTAAAGTGTGGCCTATTTTGTCTGGTTTAACCGCCCAAGGTATTGATATCGGCAGTCGCGAAATGCATCTGGTTAAAGCACCTCAGGTGTTATTGGTAGGTGGGCAAGGTACATCGCAATATGAGGCGGGCGAAGCATGGCATTATCTAGATACGGTAGTCGGTATGCCGGTAACCATCACTGATTTACCTCGTTTATCTCAACTTGATCTAAGTCGTTATACACACATTGTATGGGTAAGTGGTGATTATAGTGATGTGCCTGAAAAGACCGTAAGAACCTTAGAAAAATGGCTGTCTGCGGGTGGCGTGATGATAGGACAGCGCACAGCAGCGAAATGGTTTGCAGATAAAGACTGGCTGAAAGCGTCTTTTCTCAGTCAGGATGAAATAAAACGGGCATTCTCAGTTACCGGCCTTGCTTATGCAGATAAAGACCAGCTCGCTGCAAAGCAGCGTATCGCCGGTGCGATATTTGATACCCAATTAGATACCAGCCACCCTCTTACCTTTGGATTACCGCGGGAACATTTGCCTTCATTCAAAAACAGCACTGTGGTGATGCGGGTACCCAAAACTCCGTTCGTCACTGTGGGGCGCTATTCATCTACATCGCTCATGTCGGGCTATGCCGCAGACGAGTTGCAGGAGCTAATTAACAATAGCGCTTCAATTGTTGCTCACAGTGTTGGAAAGGGTAAGGTCATTGCGTTTGTTGATGATCCAAACTTTCGTGGGTATTGGCGCGGCACAAGACGCCTGCTAAGTAACGCGATATTCCTGTCAGGTTTAATTAATGCTCAAGGGTAAGGCACATACTCCATACCTCTACTTGTAAGTCTGGGTGATGTTTTTTCATCAGTTGATATAGGGCTTCAACAGTAGCGCCTGTAGTGATGACATCATCCAATATTGCCACATGTTGATAGTTTAAGGGCCGATGCAAGGCAAATGCATTTTTCATATTGGCTTTTCGCTGCACACTGGAAAGCGATGTCTGGGTCTGTGTGGCTTTTTGCCGAGTGACTATATCCGTGGCAAGGGGAATACCTGTTAAAGCCGAAATACACTTTCCCAGCTCAACGCTCTGATTGTATTTTCGTTCTTGATAACGAGCGGGGTGCAGAGGAACAGGAATAATGGCTTGCGGCAAGGCCGAGTCGGCGCTCAAGGCATGCTGAACAAAAAGTTTGGCTAGTGCGCTGGCGTGAACAATTTTATTAGAAAATTTTAAGCCCGTCAGTAATCTGGATAGAGGCCATTGATAATCAGCCAGAGCTAGCACTTTGTTGGCTGTTAGGTGTTTTAGGCCTCGTTGCGCCTTAGGCCAGTTAAGCAAATTGTAATCATACTTTTGCCAAGAAAATAGCGCTAGGTCGTCCTCGCAGTAGCCACAAATAAGCGTTTTACTGTGCTGAAAACATAATAAACATTGATGTGCTTTTTTGACGCTTAGGTGACTAAAGCGCATCACGTGTGCGCCATCTACTTGATTTCACTTTTTTCATCTCTACACTGACACGCCAGTTCTTAAGAGTAGATGAAATAAATGCACACGACGTTAAAAACACGCACCGCTGGCAGTGGGCCAAGCCTTGTCTTACTTCATGGCTGGGGAGTTAACAGTGGTGTATGGCAGCCAATAGCAGCACAGTTAGAGCAACATTTCAGCGTTACCTACGTTGATTTACCAGGTTTTGGTGAGAACTTTCAAGCCTTACCTGAGCCATACAATTTAGCAAATTTGGCAGCAAGTGTTGCTAACTTTCTCCCTGAGAACAGCGTGCTTGCAGGTTGGTCGTTAGGTGGCTTGGTGGCGCAGCAGATTGCACTGCATGAGCCTACAAAGGTTCAGCGCCTCGTGCTGATAGCAACCTCGCCCAAATTTCAAAAAAGTCATGATTGGCCAGGGATCGAACCTACAATTTTGCAGGCGTTTTCCCAGCAATTAGTCAAAAACTTAAGCAAAACAATCGAGCGTTTCTTGGCGATACAGGCTATGGGCAGCGACTCAGCTAAAGCCGACATCAAGAAAATAAAAAGCAGTATCGAAGCGTCACCTCAAGCGGACATTGCCGCGCTAACGGCAGGGTTAACAATTCTTGAGCAAGCAGATTTAAGAGCTGAACTTGCTTCACTAAGTATGCCAGTACACTGGATGCTGGGCCGTCTTGATAGCTTGGTTCCTGCAAAACTAAATGAATATGTGCAACAGCATTTACCGCCAAATCACAGCGTCACCGTTTTTCCTCACGCCTCCCACGCGCCATTTATTTCTCACACGGAACATTTTATGGCTGATTTTATGCCCACTGTTAAAGAAAGTACGCTTAAATAAAAAGTCGCTGTTAAAAGTGAGCTTTTTGGTTAATAATTAACCATGAGAGGTTAGTAGAGGTACTCAGTGTGGACATTTCAAATAACAGCAACATTAGTGGTGCGTTTGCCAGCGGTTTGCAGGGTGTGCAACGCGGCAGCGAACAGGTCACCCAAGCATCAAGCGATATCGCCAATTTAAATAGCGAGTCAGCGCAAGATAACTCTGCAGGTGTGAACTTGACCGACAGTGTGGTGGACCTTAAAACGGGTGCACTAGGCGTTGAAGCTTCTGCCAAAGTATTAGACGTAGCAAATGACACCCTAGGCACACTGCTCGACACCTTTGCTTAATTGAATAAACCAATAAGTAGGTACGATTAAAAGACTGACATGAACATTGTAACGCCTATCCCAACGACGGTTGTGTTTACGACCGCCAATATCAACACTGAATCTGCACGCAGAGATAATACCCTGCGTGAAACAGTACCAGCGTTGACAGGGTCTGAAAATTCAGCCGCAGAATCAGGGGTAGCCAGTGAACATGACAAAGTTAAAACACCTGCTCAGCCGCTGGTTTATGAGCGTCCCCAGGTTCAATCTCAAGGTGAACCTGCATCAGATGTGCAGCAGAACGCTGATAAGGACACTACCAAGCAAGAAAGTGCAGGTAAAGAAAACGCCGAGCAAGAGCAACAAGCTCAGCAAGAACAACAAGACAAAGCGCAAATAGACGAGCTGAAAAAGCGTGACGCCGAAGTGCGCACCCACGAACAGGCACATGCCAACACTGGCGGGCAATACGCCGGCGCGCCTCAATATGAGTATACAACCGGGCCGGATGGTAAGCGTTATGCTACAGGCGGTGAAGTGTCTATTGATGTGTCAGAAGAAGATACTCCGGAAGACACCATTCGTAAGATGCAGCAAGTTAAAGCTGCAGCACTCGCACCAGCAGAGCCCTCAGCCCAAGACTTAAGAGTGGCGGCTGAGGCAGCTCAGAAAACCTTTGAAGCGCGCAAAGAATTAGCCGAAGAGAAAAATGAAGGGGTAGGTGTTGTTGCTCAAGACGCCGCCCAAAGCGAAACGGTTAACGCTAGCGGACAATTTACTGCCAAATCTGAGTTTGGTCCTCAACTTGAGGAAATTGTGCGAGGCACCGACGAAGGTACGCCTATTCGTAGTTTAGACACAGCAGATGTTGAGAATGCTACGCTAAAAAGCGAGCGTTCTGCGTTCGCTAGCGACACAAGCACTGCGTTTAATGCTCAAGCGAGAGATGATAATACGCTTATCGCCGAGCGCGTTGTTCAGCGTTACTATCAAGGCGTAAGTGAACCTAAACATTCTGCTTTAAATTACTCTGCTTAATTTACCGGCTTCCATTTTAGTGAGTTTAATAACGCCGCTTATTACTATAGGCGGCGTTATTCGTTGGAATTAATAGCCGTAGTTGTTCGCGAACTGACGCTTATCTTCAGGGGTTGCCACCTCGTTACAAGCACCAAGAATATGTAATCGACTACTTGATTCATACGTGTCTATTTCAGTGTATCCTTCACGGCAATAGCCTGTGTCGCTTAACTTCGTTTCAAGGTGAATAAACAGCTCGTCAAGCGGGCTTTCATTAGGTGTGTCACCCTTTGCTTGGTTTTTGTTTCTATGTTCGGGAGAAGGGCCACCTGTACCGCCGCGCTCAGGCTTACTGCCGCCTTCACCTTGGCGGGCGCTAATACTAAAATTAAACACTTTTCGGTTAGTATCTTTAATGTTGGTTGCGAACATATCAGGCTCTTTAGGTTTAGGCTTGCCCGCGCAAGCACTTAATACAATAGGCACCAAAAGCGTTAAAGGAAGGAGTTTTTTCATCGTCATAAAGGACTCACGTTATCAATTATTGGAAAGCATTTTTCTCTGTGTATGACGTAAAAGGGCGTAGGATAGTTTCTATCGGTTATGTAAAAGCTGTGTAAAGGCTAAACAGAAATAGGTTTTAGAGCATAAAAAAACCGGTGGGCTAAGCCACCGGTTTATTGTGTATCACGCGCAAAGACCTAAGTAGGTGACTTAGTTCTTTTTCGCTTTGGCAAAGGCATCAGCAAAGGCATTACCCATAGCTTGATTCGCAGAAGCGGGCGCTGGCTTTTTGCTGTGAGATCGACCACCTGACTTACTGTTCGAACGAGGTTTGTTCTCGTTGGGTGCGCGGTTTTGGCTAGCCTGGGCTTTTACATCGTCGTTCAAACGCATAGTGAACGAAACGCGTTTGCGGGCTACATCGACTTCCATCACTTTGACTTTAACAATGTCGCCGGTTTTCACGATTTCCCGTGGGTCAGAAATGAATTTGTCTGTCATGGCAGATATATGTACTAAGCCATCTTGGTGAACACCTACATCAACAAAAGCACCAAAGTTAGCTACATTGCTGACCACACCTTCTAAAATCATGCCTTCTTTCAAATCGCTTAAAGATGACACGCCTTCTTTAAAGGTGGCTGTTTTAAACTCAGGGCGAGGATCGCGTCCTGGTTTTAATAGCTCATTGATGATGTCAGTTACCGTGGGGAGTCCAAATGTATCGTCCACAAATTGTTGGGGCTCAAGCTTTTTCAGAAGTTCGGTATTACCTATCAAATCATTTACTGCACTGCCTGAGTTACTTACTATGGCTTGCACTACAGGATAAGCTTCGGGGTGAACCGCTGAAGCATCTAACGGGTTACTGCCATTAACTATGCGTAAAAAGCCAGCTGCTTGCTCATAGGCTTTTGGCCCTAGGCGTTCTACTTTTAGTAAATCTTTACGGCTACCAAATGCGCCATTGGTATCTCTGAAATTCACGATATTTGCAGCCAAAGTGCGGTTTAAGCCAGAAACATGGCTTAATAGTGCGGCTGATGCCATGTTTAAATCAACGCCTACCGCGTTTACACAGTCCTCAATGACCCGATCCAGAGAGCGGCCCAAATTGCTTTGGCTTACGTCATGTTGATACTGGCCGACACCGATTGCTTTGGGTTCGATTTTCACCAGCTCTGCTAGTGGGTCTTGCAAACGTCTGGCAATAGATACCGCGCCGCGAAGTGACACATCCATACCAGGCAATTCATTCGATGCCAGCTCAGAGGCTGAGTAAACTGATGCTCCCGCTTCACTGACCATAATTTTGTTAAGGCCAAGATCAGGATTGGCTTTGATCACCTCGCCAGCCAGTTTATCGGTCTCGCGAGAACCCGTGCCGTTACCAATACTAATAAGCTTCACTTTGTGCTGTCTACATAACATGCCTAAAGTGCGTAGGCTCTTGTCCCACAGATTTTGTGGCACATGAGGGAATATGGTGCTGGTGGCAAGCACTTTACCTGTGGCGTCCACGATGGCCACTTTCACGCCCGTACGTAAACCGGGATCAAGGCCCATTGTTGTTTTCGCCCCAGCAGGCGCGGCCATAAGTAAGTCATTTAGGTTTTTGGCAAATACCTGAATCGCTTCTTGCTCTGCTCGCTCTTTTATTACCCCGAACAGTTCTGTTTCCATATGCAGGGCAATTTTTATCTTCCACGTCCACTGAACAACGCTGGCTAACCATGCATCTGCGGCGCGGTTACTGAAGTTCAGCCCAAGATGCTGCGCAATGATGTGCTCACCATATGAGCTTTTATCCGACTCGTCTTTTTGCGGGTCGGCATCCATGGATACCTGTAAAAAGTTTTCATTGCGGCCACGAAATAGTGCAAGGCAGCGATGAGATGGGATCTTACTTAAACGCTCACTGTGCTCGAAGTAATCTGAGTATTTGGCAGCTTCTTTTTCTTTGCCTTTAACCACGTTACTTTTGATGTGTGCGTTTTCCATCAGGTACTGACGTACTTTTTGCAGCAACGCAGCATCTTCAGCGAAGCGCTCCATCAAAATGAACTTAGCCCCTTCTAGCGCGGCTTTTTCATCTGGTACGCCTTTATCAGGCGCAATAAATTTTGCCGCTTCAGATTCGGGGGATAAGGTTGGGTCAGCGAACAAAATGTCAGCTAAAGGCTGCAAGCCTGCCTCGATGGCTATTTGCCCTTTTGTGCGGCGCTTAGGTTTGTACGGTAGATACAAATCTTCTAATTCGGTCTTGTTATCGCAACTTAAAATACTGCGCTTAAGCTGGTCTGTTAGTTTGCCTTGCTCGTCAATCGTTTTGAGGATTACGTTACGTCTGTCATTGATATCACGCAGGTACACCAAGCGCTGTTCGAGTTGGCGAAGTTGGGTATCGTCTAAACCGTTAGTGGCTTCTTTACGATAGCGAGCAATAAAAGGAACACTCGAGCCTTCATCTAACAAGGTGACGGCAGCTTGTACTTGAGTGGGTTTTACTTGAAGTTCACTCGCGATTTTTTCAATGATCATGTAACGGCCCTATTTTGGCGAAGTTATGCAGATTTTACATATTAAACAATTAGCTCAACAAGGCTATATATGGCCTTGACGGAAAAATACCAGAGTAGGCCAGTATTATTGCCGATTATTTTTGAAAATGCAGAGCTGGGTAGTAATGTTATGAAGAAAGGGATCAGGTACTTAGGGTGAGTAACCTTCGAATTCGAAGTGCTAATGAAACGACTGCGTTTTCATATGACGCAAATCGTAGCCGGTATAAACGTACCGATACTAAATCAGGCGTTACCACTACCACCTATTATGCTGGAAATGTCGAGGTCGTTAGTCAATCCGATTCTAATGTCTTTACCTTCCGACGTAATTTACCTGGTGCCATCGCATTGTATCGAGATAACGGCACAAGCGAGGTAAGCTATTTGCATACTGATCATTTGGGCAGTTTGGATACAATCACAAATGAAGAGGGCCTTATTAAGCAGAAGCTGTACTTTGATGCTTGGGGCAAAAATTAATACTTGTTCCCAACATGATGCTCGACGTGTTGCATTTGGCAAGTACTCAGTTAACGTTAGCCAACGTGCTTGATGTTACGCTGCGGGGTTTTACTGGGCATGAAGGGGTCGACCACGCCGATATTATTCATATGAACGGTCGGATCTACGATCCAACCTTGGGTAGGTTCTTGCAGGCTGATCCGCATATTCAAGCGCCTAAGAATTCGCAGTCGTATAATAGATATTCTTATGTTTTGAATAATCCGCTTTCATACACTGACCCTAGTGGGTATTTCTTTAATAAATTATTTAAAAAGCTAAACAAAGCGTTGGGCGATTTTGCTCCCTTCGTAGCCATAGCAATTGGGGTACTTGCGGGGCCGTGGGCAGCGCAAGGTTTCTGGAATGCGGCATTGGTTGGGTTTGCCTCTGGAGGGGTAGCTACAGGAAGCCTCAAAGGTGCTTTAATAGGCGCATTTTCTGCTGGGGTATTCCAGCAAATAGGCGCTCACTATAAAGGACTGGGTGCTGCAAATGAGTTAAATAAAGCTAAAGGGTTGACTGAGTTTGGTAGCAACATGCTGACTTCTGGACAAATTGCTGGACAAATAGCAAGCCATGCTGTTGCGGGAGGAGTAATATCTACACTTAGCGGAGGAAAGTTTGGGCATGGCTTTTTTAGTGCAGGGTTTACTAAAGCAGCTGGAGGGGCAATCTTGCCAGGAGGAAGCGAGCTCACTGATTCTGAAATATTTGGTGGCGCTATTGCATCGGCTGTTATAGGCGGTACCGTTTCAACTATTTCTGGAGGCAAATTTGGAAACGGAGCTCAGACTGGTGCGTTTCAATTTTTATTTAACCAGGCATCACCTTCACTAAGAGAAAAAATAGTTGATATATTTGGTAAACGGTCATGGATATCGAATACCCAACTTGCTAAAGCGGTTATAGAAACTAAAAAGAAAATAGAAACTTTGTCATTAGAAGAAATTGGTGAAATTAACCGGAGATTTGTAACGATGTCTGGTAGAGATGTGAAAACTGCAAGGTTTTTACTTGAACAGGACTTTCAACAAAATGTTGCGAGGCCAGTTACAGTCCAAATTGGGAGATCGATGACATTTCAAGCTATTGCCGATTTGTATATAAGTCCAGGTATGTCAAGATTCACTCCAATGCAACAACTATTTATCGGTGAGATGATTAGTGCCGCTGGGCCTCAGAACGCATTCAATGTCAACAAAGTTAATGAGTTTTTGAATCAGAAGAGTGGCGGAGGATAGAATGTTTTATCGTTTCTTTATTGCAGTTTTATTGATTGCCAATTCGTTTTATTTGATCGCAGAAGAAAAAGGTAAAAGGCCTGTAAAAGATGAATTTAGTTTTAAGATCTTTCTATTTGATGGCTATCTAGTTATACCAAATCACTATTTTGTTCATGGACTTGTTGCGGGTAATTTAGTGCTTTCATCTTTTAAAACGGGTAGTTCAGTAAAGATTTATTATGAAAAGCCAGAGCATGTATTAAAGGCGATTAATCTCATGAATTTAAGAAACGAAGTCGTATTAACTGAATACGGTTTTAACCACATGTATGGTGAAAGTGATGACTTTGGTAATGTGGTTTATCTCTACAGCAATGAGGAGGCTTTTTTTGCATCTGGTATTGATAGAGCCTTTTATGATCTTTTGCTCTCTGATTTCAAAAAAAAGCGAAAATTGAGCCGCGTTAAAAAGGGATCAGAGTCTGAGCAATAAGCTATGAATAAAGGGGCGTAGTTGAATGGCACTAACTTAAGCCATAAATTAAAAGGGGTCTTAGTCTGAGGGATCCCCACGAATTAAATGGCATCATAATTGGCTTGCTGTAGCGCTACTTTTAGTTGCATTATCGCTTCCTTCCAATCATTGGGTGTGAGTTTCAGTTTTCTATCGACGAAGGCTCGTAACCCAATGAAATGGTAATATAGAACTCGCCTATCCCTAATATTATTGGCTTGATACCTTCTGTGTTTCTTAGCTTCGGTTACAGTCCAACCAATAAGTGTTGTTATCAGTGTAGACGAGGTGGTGAGTAAAATAAGAATACTTATTCGATTTTTTTGCTTACTTAAATTGTATCTAAACGGCGAAATTATGGAAAAACACACACGTTTCAAATTTTATGAACTAGCTTGGGTTTATATTCCCGTATTGTTGATATGTGTCGGCGCTGAAAAAGTGATTAGCAGTTTTGAATGTAAGGAGTATCCTTATTTAATGACAACAGCTGCAATGGCAATTTTCCTTGTTCTTTATGAGGTGGCTTTCAGAATTTTTATTTTAAAGGCCGCTAGCCACATCACCAAAAACAAAATATCCCGTTATGTTGTCAGACTATTCGCTATTTTATTTGCATTGCTTTATTTCCTAAATGCTTCTCTTGATATTACGGTGTACTTACCAGTAAGTAGCGCTTTTTTATTCATATCGACAGGCCTATTTTTGTTGATTAAATCTGAAAAAGTTAAGGAATAGGGTGAAAGTCCTGTCTCTTATACACATCTCCGAGCCCACGAGACTAGGCATGATCTCGT
>OJAV01000171.1_pt1 | contig 32641 bp, 28 predicted proteins | sample 1590081 | NCBI WGS metagenome assembly OJAV01 (sample SAMN05416852, study PRJEB24817) | seawater metagenome | isolation source: Sea water | place: Canada:Atlantic | collected 2013-07
CTTTGTACTGCCTGTGCTTTTTGCCTGGTTTTCAAAAGGGAAGTTAAAAGATATGACAAGAGCATAATCTTAATTTGAGCTGGCCTGTTGCATGCGATAAGCATCGATAGGCTAGCATCAAACCTTATAGGAGTAGATATGAAAAACTATCAAAGGCTACCAAAAAATATTACATCTCTTTTTTACATTGTCTATATCCGCTGGAGTAGGTTTCACAGCGCTATCTGCTATTGCGGCGTTATACGGGCTGGTGATGATTTCGTTTATTAAACAGCAGTTGGAGGAAACAGATGATTTGATCGAATCGATTGTAGAAGGTGCAATCACTAGATTTCGCCCTGTGTTGATGACAGCGCTCGTTGCGAACTTGGGTTTTATTCACATGGAGTTAAATGTGGGTACGGGTACTGAAGTTCAAACGCCTCTGGCGACAGTGGCCATCGGTAGATCAACCTTACTAACCCCTTTTGTGATGCCAGTGCTGTATCGAATGAATGGCTCATGCTAAAAAAATGAAATAGTCAGGAAACCTCGGGGCGTCAAGACGCGAGGCTCTTTTGCAATCAATGACTTAATCTCTTCAAAGGACAGTAAATTATGAAAAAATCATATACATTGAAAAGATGGGCACTCCTAATAGTCCTGACGATGTCTGTCGTGGCTTGCAGCAGCTCACTTAGAGAAACAGAAATAGTAAACTTACCTAATGACCCAGTTACTATTCTTAGTGTGAATGTTAACCAAAGTGGAGATAGCTGGAACGTATGGGGTGAGCTACAGTCAATCACCCACAGTACAATGCGAAATGTTCGCATACGGATATCAGTCATTTCAGATGATGGAAAGGTAATTCAGCAAAAGTATGCAGAATACAGAAGGAGAATAAGCACCGATAGACATCGTAGAATAAGACCAACGAACAAAGCTATTTTCAACGTTACATTTGAATCAATACCCGAAAATGCGAGGGTGATTGCTGAACATGTGACCAGCCAATAATAGTTACAGTACTAATCTGTCTGAGCAGTTACAAGCAGTGTAGTACATTCGCTGCAATAACATTGATAGGTTTATGTATTTTTACTGTTTGTATTGTTTCTAAACAAAAAGGTAAATTAAGCTTGATTTATACAAACAAGCGCCAATGTATACTGTATATAAAATCAGGCTTATATCAAGGATCAACATGGATGCATTAACTGTCGAAAACGAATTACGCGAAGCCGTATCAAGAATAGTTAGTCAGGTTGAGCTCGCAAGTAAGCAGGGTAGGCTTGATATTAACTTAGCGATGGAAGATGCATTTATACCCATTCTCAAAGAGTTGTTTCACTTGCAAAAGTTACACAATCTAAATGCGAAGCAGAAAAATTACCCTGGTATAGATCTAGGGGATGAGTATGATCGAGTAGCATTTCAGGTAACCGCAACTACAGATCTCGAAAAAGTTAAAAAAACGCTATCCATTTTCGTTGATAAAAACTATCAATCCAACTTTGATGAGCTCTTTATTCTGATGCTTGTGGGCAAACAGAAAAGCTACTCACAACAGGCTATTGATAAAATAACGGGAGAGAAATTTAATTTCATTGCAAAAACACATATTATTGATTGCGGCGACATTTTATCAAAAGTAACAGAATTAAGAGTTACTGCCCAACGTCGGATCCTGCACGAATTCAAACTTATTCTTGGAGAAATTGATGTTTATTTAGCGCTTCGCGAACCAAAAACCGATGTTCCAGTCGTGTTCACGTCAAATATTGCGCCAATTACTTTCCCATCTAAGGTTTTTATTGCTGAAACTACAATAGTCAAAAAGGATGTGCTTTCGCGAGCAAAAAGTGAACTTGAATATAAGGGCAGGAAGTCAGATATGCACATGTGCATTCGTCTTGCTTTAGAACTTGAAGGCTCTAAGTTTACGGGGTGGGCTTTTCATGATGGTAAGATATTCACGTTCGAAGATTTCGAAGTCCAATCCGCGCTGAAGTCTCTAATTGATGTTGGAACTATCGAAGAAGTCGATAGCGATGAGCTATATAACTCAGAATATGTAGAATATGAAAATGTCTTTAAGTCGCTTCTTCAAGGGCAAATACGGGAGCAGCTCATACACCATAATGTCAACTTTGATATGTATGAAAAGCAATTCTATTTTAATAAAGAGGACGAAAAGCAAACACACAGGAAAGAAACATGGAAAGGTATGAAAACAGCTCATAGAACAGTTTTTGAACGTGTAGATAGTAAGAAAGAACCCGGTAGTCTTGCACACTATAAACACCTAAGCTTCCAATTAAGGTTTATTCATACGATGGGTCAGTACCATACCCTGATCGTACCGAGTTGGCTTTATACCTATAACTCTTATCGTCGCATCCGTTTTCACGACAAGTTGGTAACGAAGCAAAAAAGGCTTGAAAACAATCAAGCAGTGAGAAATCTGACCCGGTTTATTGCTTTTTTTCTCTCTCAAATGACACATCAGGAAATTAAGTTCGGTTCGCTTATTCAGCTTGTCCCAGAAAACATCACCGAAGAATTGATTGATATCGATGAGGAGGAATAAACAGTGAAGGTTACCGTAATTGAAGAGCCGCTTTTAGAGTTCGGTAAAGGAACACATATTTGTCCACGTAATGGAATCGAACGAATGGGTGTTTATGATACTAAAGATGAACTTAGACGCTCAGAGCTAAGACTCGGAATAGTAGGAAGGGGGGAGGGCGTAGATAAACTCGACGTTTGGTTGGACTTATGTCGCAGCGGTATTGTCGGCAAGGAAAGTGAGCTATCAAACCTGTTTAAAGGTTTTGGTGGTGTTTCGGCTGACTATGGTTTTTTCACGCGACTATTATCTTCACCAGGATTCACGCGCGCGCTTCAAAAATCTTCAATTGTTAAAGTTAGTCGTATTAAAACTAGAGAAGAAAGAGTCGTGGCAGCAGTAAACTTGTACTACGAACAAGTCCAGTTTCTTGCAGAGAATAGAGCAATTGACGTCATTATTTGCGTTATACCAGAAGAACTATTCCTATCATTAACGCAAAAAGATGCTGGTTCGAAAAAAGACACCGGATCAGTCGAACAGTATATGGAACATGACTTTAGACGTTTACTAAAGGCGAAATGCATGCACCTTGGCATACCTTTGCAACTTGTGCTCGAAAGTACGCTATTGACAGGGAAAGCGAATAGAGGGAATCAGGACGATGCGACTCGCGCGTGGAATTTTGCAACGGCTTTGTACTATAAAGGTAATAAAACAGTTCCATGGAGGCTAAAAGAAGAGCGCTTTAAACCGAAGAGTTGTTATGTTGGAATTGGATTTTATAAGAGTAGAGATGGTGAAACTATATCAACAAGTTTAGCTCAAGTATTTGATGAGTTTGGTCACGGGGTAATCTTACGCGGGACACCTGTTGTCATCGATAAAAATGATAAGCGTCCGTTTATGTCAGAAGAACAAGCTTATGATTTATTAAGCTCAGCGTTATCTGAATACGATAAAGCCCTTATGCAAATGCCTGCCAGAATTGTTATTCATAAAACGTCAAAATTTCGAGAAACTGAAATCAGGGGGTTTTGTCGTGTTTTAGAAGAGAAAGGCGTTCGTTCTAAGGACTTTGTTTCTATCACTAATACGGATATTAGATTGTTTAGTCAGACTAGTTATCCACCCAAGAGAGGCACATTGCTCTCAATAAATGAAAGTGAAGGCGTTTTGTATACACGCGGCACAATCGATTTTTATCAAACTTATCCTGGAGCTTACGTACCAAATCCGCTAAAAATAGATGTTTATGAAAACGATTCGTCTTTAGAGGAGTTGTCTGAGGAAGTATTGGGTTTAACTAAGATGAATTGGAATAACACACAACTAGATGGCAGATTGCCTATTACTCTTGAGTGTGCAAAAAAGGTTGGGGATATAATGAAATACGTGGATTTAGGTGAAAAGCCTCAAGTCAGTTACAGTTTTTATATGTAGATTTGTTGCATTACCACCATTATGTCTAATACTGTTCAGTATTAGACATAGGGTGCAGGATTAAGTTATAATGTTTGCATCTTAACTGAGACTGTAACTAATTTTGTGTAACTGCCTATCTCAATTTACTCTATAGAGAGTTAAGGATAGGCAGATGAACATGAATAAGAAAGAGCTTGAAGCTTTCGCAAAGGAAGCGGCCAAAGGCATTAAAACACCTGAAGACTTAAACGAATTTAGTCAGATGTTGAAGAAAATCACCGTTGAAGCGGCATTGAACGCAGAAATGGATGAGCATCTTGGCTACGAAAGAAATCAAAAGTCTACGTCATCAAACAGTCGCAACGGTAAGAGCAGTAAACGCGTAAAAACCGAAGATGGCGAGTTTGAACTCAACACTCCTCGTGACCGTGAAGGCTCCTTCGAGCCTAAGCTCGTTAAAAAGCATCAATCCCGTTTCACCTCCATGGACGATAAAATTCTCTGGCTTTATGCACAAGGCATGAGTACCCGTGAAATCGTCAATGCGTTTGATGAATGGTACGGTGCAGAGATATCACCAACATTGGTTTCTCGCGTTACTAATGCGGTTATCGAGCAAGTTGTGGAATGGCAGTCGCGCCCGTTAGATGGGGTTTTGCGCCCATCCCCTCGAAATCGGCATTAGGAATTAAAACATTGAGTCTGTTATGATTATGAAAAAATAATCAGGACTATATGCCATCGCTGCTGAACAAACAAAACGCATTCAAATACTCACGTCGTTTGAAGTCAAAGAACTTTATGCTCTCCCCAACTTTAGTCACTCCGACAGAGAAGACTACTTTTCACTCGACAAGGAAACTCAGAAACTGGTCAATACGTTGAGGCAAACAGAGACCAGAATCTATTTTATCCTCTTATTGGGTTATTTCAGATCCAGACCAATAATTTTCAATTTTACATTCTCAGATGTTGAACCTGACTTTAACTACGTTAAAGCAAAATATTTCAGCGATAAAAGCGTTCAAGATGAAGATATTCCACCGCGAACCAAAACAGCGTTAGTTAGAAAACTTCTGACTTATACAGGCTTCTCCGTTTACCAGAGCAAGAATGACAAGGCACCTTTACTCAAAAGGCTCAATGTCGTTGTTAAAATCAATCAAGAGCCAAGATATGTGTTTGATGAATGCATTGCTTACTTTGGACAAAACAGGATTGCGTTAGCTGGTTATACGACACTTCAAGATATCATATCGAGTGTACTTTCTAGTGAGCGTAGTCGCATTGAGTCTGTCCTGAACCAAAACCTAGGCAGTGATACAAAAGCTACGCTTCTTAGATTGCTTGATTCCAAAAGCACGTTCACAGATCTCGCTATGTTAAAGCGCATGGCGAAGGATTTTTCAGCCAGCCAAATATCACAAGAACTAAAGACGCATAAAATCATACGTGCGCTTTATCCAGAAATTAAGACACTGATTGCTGAATTAGAGCTGTCACCGAAAAACCTTGAATACTACGCGTCTTTAGTAAAACACAAGTCGGTTTATAAGTTAAAAAGACATGCTGATAGTCAAACCTTGTTATATCTTGTTTGTTATCTATTCTTCAGGTACCGCGAAACTAACGACAACCTCGTTTCTGCATTTATCTATCTCGTCCGAAAGCTTGCTGAAGGAGCAAAGAGTCACGCCAAACAGGGAGTTATCGAAGATATAAACATTGTCAGAACAAAATTGAAATCGGCTGGCAGTCTGCTGAATTACTTCATTGACAGCGATATTGACGATGCATTGACCTTTGGCGATGTACGCAAAAAAGCCTTTAAGTTGCTACCTGCTGAGAACATTAAATTGCTTAGCGAACATCTTGATAGCAATGATTTTGATGGGCGTAAATATGAGTGGCAATTTATTGATAAACAGTCAAGCAAGGTGAGTAAACTTCTACGCTCCTTGTTCATGGCCATAGACATTGAGTTTATCCATTTAAAAGATGATTTACATAATCAGTATGTAACGTTGCGCTCTGAACTCAGTGAATGCAAGGCTGTTAGAACCATCAACCTAGACTTGGTACCCAAAGGTGACCGAGGGTATTTGCAAGGAGAAGTTTCTAAGCAAATAGCTATTCGTTTTGAGTACTTCCTGTATCGTAAAGCAGAGCAACTATTTCAAAACAATAGCCTTACCGTAAAAGAGAGTGTCAATAATCGTAGTCTGAGTTCAGATTTAATCCAGCCAAAAGAATGGCAAAACAAAGACGATATTATTGAAAATACAGGGCTTGATAAACTATCAGCACCAATTAACCAAACCTTGGATGAGAAGCAGTATCAGCTTGAAGTGAAATTGAAAGAGGCTGGCACACATATATTCAGTGGTGACAACAAATACGTCGAAGTTATACCTGGTAAGTCAGAACTAAAATGGTCTATCCCAAATAGCCGCTGGCAACAAACGGTTGATAACCCTCTCTATAATCAAATTCAGCATATGGGTATTGTCGAGCTTATGCTGTTTGTTGACGAAAAAACTAATTACCTCAATGCTTTTACACATATCGCTACCACAAAACAAAAATCATCAGTAGACAAAGAAGATCTGGTTGCCTGCATACTCGCCAACGGTACGAATTACGGCCTATATAAAATGGCCAATATCTCCGACCGTTCGATGGGAAAGTTGCGCAGTGTTAATGATAGTTACATCAGATACGAGACGCTGAAAGAGTCTAATGATCAGATCTCTAATGCCATTGCTATCCTGCCAATATTTGCTTACTACCATATTGATGACAATCAGTTATTTTCAAGCATCGATGGTCAAAAATTCGAGTGTAGGATCAACACCTTTAAAGCCCGTTATTCATCCAAGTATTTTGCCAAAGGCAAAGGTGTCTCAGCGCTGACGTTAGTGTCAAATCATGTGCCAGTGAATACTCAAGTTATTGGCGCGAATGAATATGAAGGTCATTTTGCATTTGATTTGCTTTACAACAATACCTCTGAGATACAGCCAAATACGTTATCCACCGATAACCACGGCACGAATAACGTCAATTTCGCTATTTTAGATTTCTTTGGCTACACCTTTGCGCCTCGATACGCAAAAATGAAACGAGTGTTTTTTGACTTATTTGAAGTTACTGAAGAAGAAGGTGGCCGAATTCAGTTAAAGAAAGACGTTAACTATAAATTAGTGGCTGAAGAATGGGAAAACATTCAACATATCCTTTGTTCTCTTAGCCAAAAGACAACTACTCAAAGCACCATCATTAGAAAGCTCAGTAACGGCAAGAGTCGCACGTTGTCAGCTTTGCATGAGTATGATCGTCTAATTAAAGCGATTTACGTTTTGGAGTACGTTGATAGCTCAACACTACGCCATTATGTTCAGCAAGCGTTAAATAGAGGGGAAGCCTATCACCAGTTAAAACGAGCCATTACCTCAGTCAATGGTAATAGATTTCGTGGTGGTAACGATTATCAGGTGTCTCAATGGAATGATTGTGCGCGGCTCATTTCAAACTGTATTATCTATTATAATTCTGCCTTGTTATCAGCCTTTTTGAAGATCCAAGAAAGAAACGGTAGACAAGATGTGGTAGATATTATTTCTAAACTATCACCGGTTGCTTGGCAGCACATCAACTTGAACGGAGAGTATGCCTTTAACAAAAATCGTAAAGCGATTGATTTGGCAGGTTTGCTTAGTGGTGTGGAGCCTCTGCAAAGTGAATAATAGTTCAATGAGTTGCTTTCTTATAATCACATTGCTAAATAACGATAGAAAGTTGCTTTAGATATAGAAAGTGAATTACAAATAGACTCTATAGAAAGTGAATTATTTTGGTGCATCTGCTTTGCCATCTGGACTTTAGGGTTGTTGATACCGATTTTAGGTCTACCGCCATTCCGTCCTCGTGCTCTTGCAGCAGATAAACCAGCATTGGTCCGCTCTTGGATTAATCGTCTCTCAAATTGCGACAATGCACTAAATATATTGAACATCAACTCACCTGAAGCTGTTGTTGTATCAATAGCACCGTCCTGGATCGATTTGAATCCAATGTCTTTTTCAACTAATGACTCAATCAAATTGATCAAGTGAGACATTGAGCGGCCAAGACGATCTAATCGCCATACTATTAAAATGTCTCCAGATGACAATGTATCAAGACATTTATCTAATCCTGGTCGAGTTGATTTTGCTCCCGACGTTTTATCGGTAAAAATATGTTCAGGAGCACACCCGTTGTTCATTAACGCATCGATCTGTAGATTTAAGTCTTGATCAGATGTACTTACTCGAGCATACCCTATTTTGAGCCCCATAATCTTATTTACATGTTGAAAAATGACTTTATGAGACTATATTAAATGAGATGGGTTTATAAAACAAATAGAACCAATAAAATCAGACCGAGCGGAGAAAATACTTTTCACTCTCATAAAACGGTCGTTTTTTAATACTTTCTTGTTTGATGAATTTATTGATTTAGTATTAATTTAATTAGTTTCTTCATTGAGATACTGACGCTATCATTAACACAGCAGTAGGTGTAAATAGAGGAAGTTCAAACGTCGGCGTTGAACTAAAAGGTATTACCATTGCATAGACTTGAGAAAGAGTTGCTCGACTTAGTTCAATCCGATACGCGCATATTCAGGTTTATTGAACACTCGTCATTGGACGGTATGTGGCATTGGGACTTGGAGAACGCTGAACACTTTTTGGTCCATATTTTTCTTGGTCGAAAGATCGGATCTTGGAACAGGCAATTAGTTCAATTTCTTAAACCGAGTTCAGGTTAGTTAGACCGTCAAGTTCCTTTAGTAATCACGCGACTATACTTTAGGTATGGTCGTAGCTCGTGATATCAATTCCCAGCGTTAAGAACTTAGTTAATAACTTTATTACTTTCTGGCAAATTTTTTAAACAACGTCTTTACAAATTTGCAGATCATTTCTATGGTTATTTTGTGGTATGGACTTTCCAATTGGAAAGCCGTATGACGTTGTGTGGAACTCGCCTTGATTTTTTTGAGTTATTTTGTAGGTTCAAGTAAAACATGTGTTTGCTTTAAAGGTCCAGTTATCTGTTAGGCATTGATGTAACTCATTTTCTGCTGTCATGAACATTAGTAGCAATTTGAATTTCTGAAAAAGGTGGGCATCCTATAGACAGGACCTTACCAAGATTAACTTCGCATTTGTTCTTGGTAACTACTTTTCCAAAAAGGACTGTGAAATGCTACAAGAATCTATTGCTGTAAAAGATGTAAGCCCATTCCATATATCAACTCCATCAGAACTACTTGAAACACCTAAAGAATATCAAGATCTCGTTAAGAGGCAATTGACTGCCCATGCTGAAGGGGAACTTTCTGGAGCTGATGACTATGTAAAATTGTTTTACTTTTTGACAAATGACCCCTACGAGAAAGCAGTGTGCTGCGAATTAGCCAAGGATGAACTTGACCACTATCAAAGAGCTGCGGACATTTTATTAGATATTGGTATAGATACGTCATTTATGCTATCGCAAAACTTGAACGATAGAGCGTTCTACGCGACCGAAGCCGTAAAAAGTTGTCGAAATTGGGCTGAAAGAGCATTGATTTCGACTCTTGTAGAAGACGCTGTAATTGATGTCCTAGAGGAAATGGCTCAAAGTTCCTACAGGCCTATTGCTGACATGTGCCCTCATGTTTTAAAGGATGAAAAACTGCACGTTGGGCATGGATTCAGGATTACGAGGAGCATGTGTAAGACGAAAAATGGATTCAAGCAAATTCAAGAAGCTCTTATAAGAATGTGGCCAGTAACACTTGATACCTTTGGCAGAAGTGATTCCCCAAGGTCAGAATTGTACGTGAAATACGGGTTGAGGCAAAAGTCATATTCCGTTGCACGCAACGAATTTGCGGAAAAGGCCAGAAGAAAATTAGAAGCTCTTGGACTTCATGTACCAGACGATACTGCAAACAGAAAGTTTCTCTAATCTTATGCTAGAAGGATTTGCTTATGAAAGATGTTACCAAAAATGCAATATTTAAAAGGCTTAACGGTGACTTTGAATATTATGCTCGTTATCAACGGATTAAACAAATTAGTTCAAGAGTTAGAGTGTCAGAGTATTTAATCACTACAGCGTGCAATATAAGGTGTAAAGGTTGTTGGTTTTTTGAATATGACTTTGACAAAAGAACAAAAGATTTGTCCAAAAAGGATGAAATTAAAAAGTTTCTTATCTCTGAGAGGAATAGAGGTATCAATACTAGTCTGATTATAGGAGGCGAGCCTACGCTCCATCCCAAAAGACTCGAATTATTTGCTGAGATTATGGAGTTTAATAGCATATCAACCAATGGTCTTAAAGCTTTGCCCAAAGAAGGCTTTAAGGATTTTTCGGTTTTAATCTCTTTGTTTGGTGGTGGCTCTCTAGACGATGACCTGCGAGCGATCAAACCTAACGGAAACTCCTTTTCGGGTCTATTTGAGACTGCTCTTAAGAACTATAAATATGATCCGAGAGCCCATTTCATTTTTGCAGTGACTGAAGATGGAATTGCTCATATCGAAGAGACAGTGAGAAAAATATCGGAAAATGGAAATACAGTCTCAGTTAATTTTTATAGTAAGTATGGTACGAGCGATCCACTCCGGACCAAGTACGAAAAAAGATTACTTGATGAAATTTTGCGAGTCAGGGAGTTGTTTCCAGAGACACTCGCTAGCCACCCTTACTACATTGAAGCTATGGTAACAGGGAAAAGTCACTGGGGAGATTTTGGATATGATGTTTGCCCCAGTGTGAGTGTAGACCATCCACAAAATGCTGAAAGAATTAAGAACGGTAATGCTGTACTTCCAGGATTTAATGCCTACGCCTCAGACTGCAAAACGGTAAACTTTTGCTGCACTTCAGGACATTGCGAGGATTGTAGAGACAGCCAAGCTGTAATGAGTTGGATAATGATAAATCAAAAGAGATTCGTCAAAGATGAAAATCTACTCAAAATATGGATTGAGATTGCAGAGAGCTATTGGCATCAATTTGTATGGGCTCATGATTTCCGCTATTCCGCGCCATCATTGCAAACTAGCGAAAATCTTAATCTGAGAAATCAGCACCATCTTCTAAAGGAGGTTGGCTAATGCAATCTATGCAAAGCGTTCAGGAGCAGAAAGAATATTTGCCAGACGTAGGCTACATCATTGAGTCCCAATTACTCTTAAGTGAGAAGGAAGTAGTAGATGGAGCCAAGTTCATTGGCGATTTAAATCCTGTACATAATGACCCAGATAACGAACAAACAATTCGTCTTGGAGGGATTATTGCAAGTGGCAGCCATATCACTGCAGTATTTTCCGCTCTTCTTCCTACTCACTTCATGAAATTTGGTCCTATGCTTGGAGCTCACATGGATGTAAAGTTCACAGCACCGATAAAACCCAATACAATCTACACTATGAATTGGGTTGTACAGTCAAAGGAGTATAAAAAGAGTCTCGGCGGTACAATTTACGCCAATGCGGGTACTATTATCGATCCAGCTGGCAATGTGACAGTTAGAGCAAACGCAAGCATCATCCTCTACTAGAACTATTTAGAGGGGTGTTGATTGCTAACCCGAAAACGCCCCTCAAGTTTACTTGTTATTATTCGTTCTGAAAATTCAGATGCCGTTGAAGCAGCGATGACAAAGCATATCTGCGGCTCAACTACTGTCCATGCTGATGAAAATGCCGCTTATGATGTATTGAGTGCATACTAAAATAGTACCGACTAAACACACCAGTCAATTGATCTACATGTATCAACTCTCGATATGTTTCTAATTGTTTTGAAGTATTCAAGTGTTTAACAAGTCATTGTTGAAGAGTTGAGAGAGATAGTGGCTTCTTTAGGAAGTCGGTAGCGCTCAATACCATTGATGTCTGGTAAGTAAACATCTAGCACAATGATATCTGGTTTATACAATTGGCAAAACTTAACTGCACTTTTACCGTTTGCAACAATACGGATTTTCTTTAATGCTGTGAGGTTGTTTGATATAAGTTCAGAAGTAATGGCGTCATCTTCAACAATCAGAAGTTGACCTGCGAGTAGCTTATTTACATCTTTAGACATGTGGACACCTCACAACTTTGTCTACTAGTAGTAATAGTCTTGGCGATGTCTACCATTAGTCAAAAGACTATTTCACTGTACGCGCAGTTATTGCTTGAACAAGCATGAGGGTCATTCTCACAGCAGAAGCTTTTATCATTTTAGTTATCTATGCCTATTTTTAATTATTTGGCAGTTTTTCGAAGAATTCACAAAAAGCGCGTTCATTTGGCCGTCATCATTCTGATGCCGATTTCGAGGGGATGGGCGCAAAACCCCAATTTAGTACCCACTATTTGGGATCTTAGTAAATCAGGCTCTATGACTACAAGTTTCTGTCTTTTTTTCAGTTGAAACCATGCGTATGGAAGGCCATAAAGCACTTGTACACACTGCGGCAGCGTCTAACTTGGGCCAAATGCTAAATAAGATTTGTCTAGAGCAAGGTGTTGAACTGGTTAACATTGTGCGCAGTCAGCAGCAGGTGGATATTTTAAAAGACATTGGTGCTAAAATTGTATTGGACTCAAGTAGTGAAAACTTTAAAGCCGAATTGTATCAGGCCATCGATCAAACCGGCGCTACATTGGCATTTGATGCCATAGGTGGCGGTGAGTTGGTAAGCGACATTCTAACTATGATGGAAGCCTCTGGCAGCAAAGATGCGAAAGGGTTTAATACTTATGGTTCAGACAGCAACAAGCAGGTTTACATTTACGGTGGTCTAGATTTCTCACCAACTATTTTAAATCGTGCTTATGGTATGACATGGGGCATCGGCGGTTGGTTGCTAATGCGCTTCCTTGGAAAGCTTGATAAACAGCGCGTAGGAGCGCTTTATCAAAAAGTGGCTAGCGAGATAAACACCACGTTTGCATCTTCATACACCAAAGAGCTTACCCTTGAAGAGGCGCTACAACCTGAAAATGTTGCCTTGTATAATGCGAAGAAAACGGGTGAGAAATACTTGATTGTACCTAACAAGGCTTAGATAAAGGTTTAGATAAACACAGCGCGTAGCAGGAACAATCGATAAGGTCAGAATACATAGTTGATACGTATTCTGACCTTCTTTTATTAGAACGGGTATTGAATGCCTTGAGGCATAACACTTATCCATTTACTGTGAGTGAATTCTTCAAGATTCACTGGTCCACCAATGCGTCCAGCATCGCCTGAATCTTTCAAACCACCAAAAGGAATGTGGTACTCGTTATTTACGGTTTGGTCATTCACATGCACCATACCCGCTTCGATAAGACCAGCCATATACTCACCTTTTGCACTATTTGCCGTGTGAATAGAGGCTGATAAACCAAGTTCAGTAGCATTGGCTAGCTCAATGGCCTCTTGCTCTGTTTTAAAAGTAACAATAGGCGCTACAGGGCCAAATATTTCTTGTGTGAATATGGGCATATCTGGGGTTACATTTTTTAACACTGTTGGTCTAACAAATTGACCTTGTGCTTTACCACCTGTTACCACTTCTGCACCCATAGCCACAGACGCATCAATGAGTGCTTGTACTTTCTCTGCTTGAGACAGGTTAATCAAAGGGCCAAGGTGACATTGTTCTGTAAAAGGGTTACCAACATGAAGGTTGTTGGCACGCTGTGCTAACGCTTCTATATACGCATCAGCAATATCTTCGTGCACAATATGACGTCCTGATTGCATACATATCTGACCCTGATGCAGGAATGCACCCCACGCAGCACACGAAGCTGCAGAAGTAATATCGGCATCCTCCAGTACAATGAAGGCATTGTTTCCGCCTAGTTCCAATGACGTCTTTTTAAATGTCTTAGCACAATGCTGAGCAATCGAGCGTCCAACTGCGGTAGAACCTGTAAAAGCAATCATGCCTGTTGCTGGGTGTTCAACAACAGCTTGTCCTGGTTCTGCACCACCTGGTAATAAACCCAATACACCGTCAGGTAGTCCAGCAATTTTCATCAGCTCCTGAATGATAACTCCACCGGTAAAGTAGCTCTGTGGATCAGGTTTTAATACCACGGTGTTACCCATGGCGAGTGCTGGTAGCACGGCACGCAATGATAGGAGTAGAGGGAAATTCCACGGAGCAATGACACCAACCACACCTACTGGAATGCGTACACGCATGTTTTTACGTGTGGGCATGGTTGATGGATAAAGCTCACCACTTGGCGCTTGTGCTAAACTAGCAGCAGTATGAGACTGCTCAATACACGCTTGTAATTCCCATTCACTTTTTGGGCGAATAGAGCCACATTCGCGAGCATTCCACGTATGAATGAGCTCTGCGTTGTCTTCAAGTGCCTTGGCAAATTTTCTCAAAATACCTGCACGCACTTCAAATGTACTGGTCGCCCATTCAGGTTGAGCTTTTTTACAATGTTCGATTACCTTATTGGCTTCTTCTGTAGTGGCAGCATTAATGCTCCCCAGTACTTTACCAGTAGCAGGTTCAACAACATCGAATATTTCACCAGAAAAGCCAGTTGTGTAGTCGAGAGAAAAGTCACTCTGGCTAATATCTTTATAATTCATTTCAATACCTTAATTAGGTTTAACGTTAACTAGGGTTAGCTTCATTTATGTGATCAGCAATGTAGCTGGCTAGTGCATAAACGGTTTCAGAAGGGTTATAGCCGATAGAGGTAGGTAGCAAGCTAGCATCCACAACATAAAGCTTTTTCACATCATGTGTTTCGCCGTAGGGGTTAACCACTGTTTTACTCTTGTCAGCACCCATGCGACACGTACCTTGGGGATGAAATGACGTGTAGCGATAACGTGCAGGCTCATTTTTTAATGCATCGATGACTGAATCAATTTCACCAACAGCATTAATTCTTTGTTTATCAGAAGTGGGTAGGTAAAGATATTTCGCACCGGCTGCAAACAGAATGCGTGCGTTGTCTTTAAGGCCTTTTTTCATTGCTTCAAAATCTTCATCATCAACCTGATAACGAATTTCTTTATAGCCATTTTCCAACGTTACTTCGCCCACATTTTTGTCGTGGATCAGGGTTATCAAGCGGGTTGAATTCGGGTAATTCTGCATATAGCGAACATACGGCTTACCAGTTCCTGGCTCTGCCATAAATGACGCTTCTACTGGGTCTTGAACTGCGTTTAGTTGGATCCAACCACCGTCCTCCGGCAGTGTGTGACTGTCATCGAATAAACTGTGTGTTGCGCCGTGGAAGTCGTTTAACTTCTTGTCAAACATAGCCGTGACAGACAGTGAAGGGTGACAGGCGAAATTTTTTCCAACCTGGCCGCTTGAATTAGCAAGGCCCGATTGTTGTAACAATAGTGGAGAGCCCGTTGGTCCTGCTGCAAGCACAACAATAGGGGCTTTAACCACCATACGGGTTTTCACTTTATTGGTTTTAGGGTCTATCACTTCAGCACTAACACCACTGGCTTTGCCGTTGCTGGTATTAATTCGGGTGACTTTAGTATCTGCATAAATTACAGCACCGTGATTACATGCCCAAGGCAAATAGGTGACCATCATAGATTGCTTGCGATCGGTCTTACAGCCGGCAAAACAAAAGCCTGTAATGGCGCAATCACGAATATTGCGTCTTGCTAAACCGATGGGCATATCTAATTTTTGCATGCCCTTTTTAATGTATTCTGCACCTACACTTGTTTCGTGGCCTTTAACCTCAGTGATCCCTAAGTTCTTTTCCACCTTTTCAAAGTAAGGCAGCATGACTTCTGGAGTAAGGTTTGTCAGACCGTATTCTTTTGCCCATTTTTTTAGATAATAGTCTGGTGTACGAAAGCAAAGTGCGGCATTAACCACAGTCGAACCACCTACACAGCGACCTTGTAGAACAGTGATATCACCATCTGTATTACTTTGTGCACCTTCACCTTCATACATGGTTGCCATGGAAACCGCCATCATCTCAGTGAATTTTTCTGAGGGTACGTAGGGGCCAGCTTCAAGCACGATGACTTTTTTGCCTGCTTTGGCAAGTTCATAGGCGTTGATACCACCGCCAGCACCTGAGCCAATAATGACGGCGTCAGCTTCAAGTTCAAGTTGTGCAGCTGTCATATCGGCAGCGGTTAATACATTTAATTCATTTTTGTTTGTAGACATCGTTGTACTCCTACCGATAGTTAAGCTTGTGGTTCTGGTGTAACGCCGCGTTTTTTGAGGCCCCATTTATCAGATACTGGTCCGTCATAATTTAATGGCGCCCAAGTAGTAGGAATGGCCCAATAAGCCAGTACGGTTAGTTTCTTAATTCCCATAGAGAGCGCGCGATGCGGTGCTGCATCTGAAGCTGCCCATTGGTCTACAAAAGAGGTTGCATCATGGTCTGACAATTGGCTGAAGGGCTTTCCAAAGGCTTTTTCGGCACTTTGATTAAAGTAGTAAATTCCCTGTCTAAGCCCTTTTCGGATATGAGGAGGCATGCCCGCCAATAGTGCGCCTTCAATAGTAGATATTACTGGAAGACTGGCTGGATCAACCAAGCTGCTGCCTTCAGTAGGCAGTGCAATGGCAAGCATTTTTTCAAATACTGCACGCTCTGTCTTATCCATCTTGTTATCTTCAGTAAGGATCCCTGCCATGACCTGCATGGAAGAGCAACTCATAACAGTGGCTGTAATAGCGGTTGCCAGTTTTAGAAACTGCCTGCGTTGATTATTCATTTGTGACATGTGATTGCCCTTTATCGTTGTTATGGCGACAAATAATACTTACGTCATCACAACGCAGAGATTATGCCAAAAGTTAACTAAACGTTAATGAGTTGATATGTATGCGGTTTTTTTTGATGAGAAATAACAGTGTCTCAAAATGAAACACTGTTATCGCGGTTGCAGTCTCAGTTTAAGGCACTCAACGAGCGCTCTTTGGCCATTTTGCGATACAAGGTAGCTCTTGAGATACCTAGTTTCTTCGCTGCCAGACTAATATTGCCGCTACAATCTTCAACAACTTGATTAATGAGGTTCTGGCTTGCCTGATCGAGCAAGCGTCCTGAATTTTTCTCGGCTGTCGAATTAGCGCTAGAGGTATGTGATATGCATTGTTGACAAGTTTGGTATTCGTCTGGTAGTTCTGTCAGCTCAACGGTGTCGTTCTCGTCGCCTATAGCGTCTGCGTAGAGAAGGGCATTGCGTAATTCGCGAATGTTACCAGGCCAAGTGTAACACTCAATAAATTGCTTCACTTCTGCACTAAGTGTAGTTTTCGCTTGGCAATCTTTCGCTAAAATGGTGTCGGCAATAGCAAGCTTATTTTCCCTTTCTCGCAGCGGCTTTATAGGAATAGCAAACCCCTTTAAACGAAAATACAAATCTTGACGAAAGCGTCCTTGTTCAACGGCTTGTTCTAAATTAACGTTTGTTGCACAGATGAGTTGAAAATCAATTTTACGTTCAGTTGCAGAGCCCAACGGGCTGACTTCACGAGTTTCCAATACGCGCAGTAATCTGCTTTGCAATGCTAAGGGCATATCGCCTATTTCATCTAAGAACAGCGTGCCTTTGTCTGCTTCTGCAATGCGACCCTTGAATCCCTTTTTGTCGGCACCAGTGAATGCACCAGCTTGATAACCGAAAAGCTCACTTTCTATTAGTGATTCGGGAATAGAGGCACAGTTGATTGAAACAAACTTCCCTGTGCATTGACTGGCATTGTGCAAGTGTTTTGCTGTTACTTCTTTACCCACGCCAGATTCACCGTGCAACATAACGGGTAAGCGATTGAGTACTTTTGCGCCTCGTTGTACTGACATCTCAAGTTGAGAGTCTCCAAAACATGTGTCTGGAGTTGGCTTTGTCTCGGTTACAGGCTTCGATTTTGGAACGTTAGATATTAAAGAGGCGTCATCATTTGGTGTTCTGATCACCCGCGAAGCCAGTGTCACACCTGAATGAAGAGTTAAATAGAATGGATCGCCAGTTGCAGCGCGCTTCGCCTTTACCATGCTTATGTCTGAGCTAAATAAATTATCAAACCAAATGTCGTCAAAGCGGCTTTGATGGGAAAGAAATGTGGATGCTGCTTCATTGCAACCATTCATCTTCCCATCGGGAGAAATACCGAAAAGTAAGTTGGTGATGTCGCCAAATTGTCCGGATGAGGGAATAATTTCAATGACAAAGGTATCACGTAAATTAAGAATAAGTGATTTTTGAATATTGCGAGCGCAAGTTTCAAGCATATAGAACACTGCAATATCATTAAGGGCGTGTTCATTGGTGATATCAAGAGACGCACACAACCTACCCATATGATCGAATACAGGTGCAGCAGCACAATGAAAGGCGTTGTGTTGTTCCTTATAATGCTCGGCGCCAAAAACGCGGGTGAACTGCTTATTATTGAGTGCGCAAGACATGGCAGTTGTACCAACGTTTGTTTCGTTGAGTACCACGCCATCTCTAAATGCAGATGCTATGCGAGAGTTATTCAGTCGATTGGCTTGCCTCACTTGTAATGCATTACACTGAGTATCAGTAAGCAACACTGACCAGCCAGCCCCTGCGACAGCACGATACAATTGTTCAATGTGTCTATTCGAAACAGTAAGTAATTCTTCGTTTTCGTTTTTGAGCTGCGCGAGTATGTCGGGCCTTACATGACTGTATTCTAGTTTGCTCGACATGTTGATACTTTGATTTGCACATCGAAGCCATGATTCACGAATGGCCCCGGGCAGCATATTGGCTACTTGGATATCACCTTCATCAAAGCGGCGTCGGATTACACTAATTTCATTATTCATTGCTACAACCTTTCGGATACTCTGTTACGCCAACAATAGGCCTATAGCAGCAAATTTATTGGCAACCGAAAAACTAGCAGGCAGAATAACACAAAATGTAAAATATTTGTAATATGTTTTTATTGTGAATAAGTGTTTGTAATGCGAACTTTTTATTAAGGGTGAATGATATCACCCTTAATAAATGTTGGGTCTATCTATTAAAATACTTTGACGAAGCGTAAGTTAATTCGATCATTTTCGAAAAATCCATTCTCTACAGAGATACTGCGTCCGTACTGAAGTTGTACTTGTAGATCGGGCTGAACAAAATGTTGAACAGTGAATTGCCAGCGGTTGCTGTTGAGTTCATCTTGTTGCTTCACCCCAGCAACTTCTGTTTCACCGCCAAAGTCGTGATAGTAATTTAGCGACGCAGTAGTAGTATCCGAAATATGATAGTTCAGATGAACTTGGTATCCGTATTGATCATCTTGCTCTCGGCTAATATCAGATGCGCCAAAGTCATCATTATCGCCAAAGAATGTGTACTCACCAATTAAATGAAGAGAGAACTGTTCACTAATAGGTGTAACGTAAGCTGCCTGGGTTATAAATTTAGTACGATTTTCGCCAAGATTAACAGGGCCTTTTTCTTCATCGTAGCTGCCTAATGGCAATGATACTAAACCGGTCACACCGAATGCGCGCTTGGTGTCTGTATTGTTATATAGCCAAATTGTGGCACCAACAATAGGGTCGCCAATTCCCGATGCTTTAGTTTCCGCTCCGCCCGCGTTTAATTTTAATTGCCCAAAAGGAAGGATAATCTGTGGGTCAACAATAAACCCGCCTATTTCCATATAGTGTACCCAACGCAACAGTCCAATATCGGCACTTAGTGTCGGGCCGTTTTCAATACGCTGACCATTAACGTAGTACTCGTCGTTGTCGAAAGATTGTAGATAAAGTATGCCTAAATCAATTCCAGCGGGAAGAGGGGAATAATCACCTGGATCAGTAGCGACTTGTGCGGCGTGCGCTGAAAAACACATAGCGGCACCAGAAAGGCCCATTGCCAATAAGGTTGGTTTTAGTAGTTGTTTTGTCATTAAGTTACCCATTGTAAATGTGAACGTTGAATGTGAATGGGTAAATAGCATTTAACATTCCATAAACAATTAAGGGTATATAAAACATGGGGTTATGCTTGTAATGTTAAAAAATGGTATCTTTTTAGTGTTTTAAAAAATAACAACTTGAACTGGAGGGTGTTTCAAAATGAGACAGGGCTGGACCGAATATCATAAAAAAGCGACTTGCTCAGGCAAAAGCAAGTCGCCATTCGTTACTCTATGAAACTACACTATTAATTGTGGCGTTTAAACGGAGGGCGCGTACCACTTTTAGGCGTATTGTTGTCTTCTTCCTCTAGTACCTCAAATTGGGCTACGTCATACACCGGCATCATCTTTGTTACTCTGCGGTAAGGCGGTTTTCCGTGCTTAATCACTTCAGTTACCTTCACGTAGTCAATGGCTTCTTCGCCAACTGATTCTAACTGAGCTACGTCATTCACCGATAAAGAAACTGTACGACGTTTGAAAGGGGGCTTACCTGAATAATCGACTACTTGTACGTCTACCATTTCGCCACTTGAAATGGATTCCGCTTGTACAGAAAAAGGAAGTGCGGCGGCGAAAATAAATGTCCCGATCACTTTGTGTAACTTCATGCTGTGTCCTCTTGTTTGCATTAAATTAGTGCTCTCTTTCTATTGTATGAACGAAATCTATCTAAACAATGGCGACTGGTGATAGCCAAAAGTTATCAGTTGTGTGAAGTTGCTAGTTTGAGGGTATCAAAAATACGTGATTTACATGCTTTTTATTTATTTTGCTTGGGAAAGGGGCAGTCTAGGTGGTGAGGTGCGCCAAAGTGGTGCAGGTGAAGCGTGATTGGTATTCAATATCTATTAAATGGTTATTAAAATCAATAGGTTAATTCCTTGGTCTTTTTTTTGCTGACTGGTGTGGTGTTCATAAAATGCTAAGGCATAGTTAAAATGAAAACCTTTACAATAAAATTGGCTATGGGCTTGATAATGCCATTGTTAATGCTAACCAGGCCAGCTTCAGCAATTGAGCATAATATACCCTTGGCACAAAGTGCGGGTGGCACTTTATATTTAGAAGCGACAATTGAGTCTAAATTAAAAGCGTCTTTTTTGTTAGATACTGGGTCGAGCTTACTCACGTTGAACCAAGCCACTTTTGATGCACTGACACGTCATCAGAAACTTCCAGAAGTAAGAACATCAGCCGCAAGAATGGCAAACGGTAAGATCCTTACCGTGTCTCAGTATCAGTTAAGCTCTATCCGCATAGGTGACCGTTGTGAAGTAGGCCCCGTTGAAGTCGCCGTGCTTCCCAAAGGTAACAATATACTCGGTATTAATGCCTTATTGCGCGTAGCGCCTTTTACCATTACCTCAGATTCGGTGATATTAGGCGGGTGCTGACAAGCCAATACAGTTAAACTATTTTATTTTCTTACTCATCAGGCCCATCAAGCGTAAAGATTAAGTGCCTGCGCATATCCTTGAGTATCACACCTTTTTTCAGCAACGCTGCACTTAAGCGTTTTTGCCATTTTTTTATCTCAGGTTCTGCCGCTTGCAACGAGGCGTCATTTTCAAACTGAAAACGAAGTAGTAACGAGCCGGGGAATTGGTGGTATTGCACATCAAACCAACACTGAAGCATACCTGGTATTTCTTCACGAGCTTGCGCCTCAAGTGTATCTGCCACGTTAAATACTAATGCTTGTTGCTTGAGTTGTACTGCTGAGAGTTTTTTCATTACAGGTGCTTCTCAATAGCTACTTCAACACTTTCGGTAGTATCTGCACCTTCAATTGTCAGCCACATCTGGCCGTCTTGAATAGTGACTTGTATTTGCATAGAGCGCTGTACGGCATTGGCTAGTACACTCGACATAGACTCTGGTAATGTGTATACCGATAAGTTTTGTCGTGTCTGAAGCTTATTGTGCTCTTTCTTCCACCATGCATCAAAGCTGTTGTCAGCATATGAGTAAATCATCATTTGCTGACTTTGGTTGCAGCCTTTTTTGATACGCTGCTCGGAAGGTTGACCTAACTCAATCCAAAGTTCTATCTCATCACTAAAGCTTTTCTGCCATAAATCAGGTACATCGTCATCAGATAAGCCCTTGGTAAACTGCAATCTTTCATGTGCATTTACAATAAACGCAACAATGCGCAACATCATGCGTTCATCGTTTTCAGATGGGTGACGGGCAATGGTTAAGTTGTGATCGTTATAGTAGTTGCGGTCCATATCTGTAATGGATATGTCTGCTTTAAATATAGTTGCTTTAAGTGCCATGGAGTTCCTGGGAATTATGCTAGAGTCGGCTGGACGATTTAGCGGCGTATATTACCAGTATTTGTTCGCTAGCGGTAAACTCCAACTTCCTTTTTATTTGCCCCTTTTTAGAATACCGAACTTCAAGGCCAGCAAAATATAGAAGTACGTAATGGCGAAAATGATAAAAGGTGTAGTAATCATTTCCCAGTTTGAACTTAGTGCTAAGTAGTGTTGCATTCCATCAATTGCGAGAGTAATTGTGCCAATGGTCAACACGCTCTTGATAGCTCAGAATTTGCCTTATGTTCATGCTCATAATCTACCCTTGAAGAAAGGGCTGACAGCCCTTTGAATATTTACTCGTCAGAGGTGGAGGTTGTGCGCCCAAACAATTAAGTTGTTTCATTGTGATTTCCTTATGTATTTAATTCCCGAATGGGAAAACTAAATGTAGTGAAAGGAAGCGACTATAACTACTGGACCGTGGGATGTTTTCGGGTCAAAAAGAGGAGAGAGCTTGATTGCGAATAGGGTAGAAAGGTAAGTAAAAAGTGCCAATACCCGTGATGAGTGTTGGCACTTAAGCGATTAGAAACTGATGGTTTCTACTTTAATGTTTTTTGACTGAGCTTGCTGCATGAAGTCTTTAATCATTTCCTTCACATCAAAAGCGACGGATTTTGTGAGTATAAGAAATATTAACGCTATGTACTACCCACTGTGTCAGCTGTATTTAAGGCCAGTTGCACGTGTGTCAAATGGGTACTTTTCAGGAATCAGTGAAGTAGTTGTCATCAAGATAGACGCAATATAACTGGTCTTTGGTACTGAAATCCGCAATGAGATATGTGAAAGCCCTTACCTCAACATGTTGCATGTTCAAGTGATGGTCTGTTTTTTGTGCTTCATGCGCCAAAATCGAAGTCGCGTTGAATGATGTAGTCACTGAATGAGGCTGTGGCTGGTGGAGCTCGAAGTGGCGGCATTAGAGAATCGTTTTTTGCTTCAAGAAGAGTCTGCTTGTCAAGGTGCGCCAAAATCTTATGGATAACAGCCGGATCCGTAATAGCCGCTTCTCGGATACCGCCGGGCGGCTGATGTACCGGCACAGCCGTTCGAGCTTCTTGCGTTCATCGGCCCTGGCCGCCACGCCGGCGTGCAGGCTGAACCCGGCTACCTTGCCAATCCCGTCACCGAACGGATCACCACTGGTCGGCAGAGTTTGCAAAGTGAACACCTTTCGCCCCGCCTGTGAACCGACAGCGATACGGTAAGTGATCGAGTGCCCCAGCAGGGGTGTCATCGGGTCGTCATCCACCGCATCCGAGGCCAGATAGCTGTTTTCGACATCCCGTTCCAGCAGGCCTTGCCGTTCCAGATAGCGACCCACCCGGTGGGCGATGGTGTGCGTCAGCTGGGTGAGCTCTGGGCTGGTCGGCGCCTTGACCCAGCGGAAACGCGCTGAGCCGTGGGATTGCTCGACATACACACCGTCGAGAAACAGCATGTGGAAGTGAACATTCAGATTGAGCGCCGATCCAAAACGCTGGATCAGGGTGACCGCGCCCGTCTTGGCCACTTGGTGGGTATGGCCCGCTTTCTTGACCAGGTGCGTGGCAATGACGCGGTAAACGATGCCCAGCACCCGCCCCATGATCTCGGGCCGGCTGGCAAACAGGAAACGCAGCTGAAACGGGAAACTCAACACCCACTGACGCATGGGTTGTTCAGGCAGTACTTCATCAACCAGCAAGGCGGCACTTTCGGCCATCCGCCGCGCCCCACAGCTCGGGCAGAAACCGCGACGCTTACAGCTGAAAGCGACCAGGTGCTCGGCGTGGCAAGACTCGCAGCGAACCCGTAGAAAGCCATGCTCCAGCCGCCCGCATTGGAGAAATTCTTCAAATTCCCGTTGCACATAGCCCGGCAATTCCTTTCCCTGCTCTGCCATAAGCGCAGCGAATGCCGGGTAATACTCGTCAACGATCTGATAGAGAAGGGTTTGCTCGGGTCGGTGGCTCTGGTAACGACCAGTATCCCGATCCCGGCTGGCCGTCCTGGCCGTCCTGGCCGTCCTGGCCGCCACATGAGGCATGTTCCGCGTCCTTGCAATACTGTGTTTACATACAGTCTATCGCTTAGCGGAAAGTTCTTTTACCCTCAGCCGAAATGCCTGCCGTTGCTAGACATTGCCAGCCAGTGCCCGTCACTCCCACTCTATTGTAAACAAGACATTTTTATCTTTTATATTCAATGGCTTATTTTCCTGCTAATTGGTAATACCATGAAAAATACCATGCTCAGAAAAGGCTTAACAATATTTTGAAAAATTGCCTACTGAGCGCTGCCGCACAGCTCCATAGGCCGCTTTCCTGGCTTTGCTTCCAGATGTATGCTCTTCTGCTCCTGCAGCTAATGGATCACCGCAAACAGGTTACTCGCCTGGGGATTCCCTTTCGACCCGAGCATCCGTATGAGACTCATGCTCGATTAGCGGGCTTTAATACTACATCAAGTCTACAGGCGTGCCCAAAAACTGCTTTTACGCCCATGCGCTGACTGCAATTGTTGCACGAATGCGTGATGCTCCAGCAGAGGGTCGAACACCTTGATTCGCCCGGCCAGCGCTTCCAGCTGCTGAAGAGGAAAAGCACTCCGCCCGAGGGCGGAGTGCTGTCCTGAAGTATTATTGATTTACGAGAGCAGCTTTGGTGGCAAAACGCTTGGAAAAGCCGTTGAGTTTCAGCTTGAAATCATCTCCGGAGCGAAACTGGGCCTCGGTCATATGGGGTTGCTCGTGATCCTTGTACCATTCCGCGTACTCCTTGTGATCGGTACTTTGAACATCGTAATGGGTGGAGTACGTCCTGACATGGACGACCGGGTCCTTACCGCTCATATCAAACTCCATGAAGCGCATCCATCCATCTCCTATGCCGATTCCCAGGCCTGATTCGACCTTGCCGCCGGCGTCAATGGCGGTTTGGGCCCGACTCTGGTAGTCGGAAAGTAATTGCCAGACCGGATTGCCATGGGCATTGCTATCCATGCGGGTCGCCTGGCCGAGTTGATGGCCGCAAAGCACCAGGAAAATCTGGTCGTGCTGGCTAATAAACTTTTGCCATACCATTTCGGGGTTATTGTGAATGGGATCCACCACATGACCATCAATCACCGGATTGGCCTTTCGTTCACCGTCGGTGTTGAGGTAGTCGTGCGTGGACACAATGGTTGGCAGGCCCGGGTGTTTCTCCACCACGCCGGCGGCCCATTCCAGCGACGCGTTGGGGGCATCGAACTGGAGAGCGATATGGAGGAACCTGTAGCCTCCCGCCTCGAATATTTGAGCGCTGTCGGCGCCGCCATCGTTGTACTCCACGTACCAGGGTTTGTCCTTGAAAAATACCGAATTAGCGCCGAAGACAGACCGGAAATTGTCCAGGCCTCCGGGATGCAGCATGCCCAAAGTAGCTAGATCGTGGGGGTCGGGATTGGCAGACGGAGGATGATTGGCATCTGTCCACATGGCGTCGTAGTCATGATTTCCCGGTGCTACCGAAAACGGTACTTTGCCCGCAATCAGGGAAAAGCCTTCATGGGCCTTGGGCATTTCAACGGTTTTGGCCTTTTCCGTGGGAGCGAAGTGGCTATCCACAATGGGGTTAGGCGCAATCTTGAATCCCCGCGCCTTGTGATCTTCGTCCATGGACAAGGTCTGGTGTTGCCAGACATCCCCGAGGGAGGTGACGAAAGCGATGTCACCGCCCTGGCTTTCCAGGTTGTCCGCGATGTACTGCATCTGTTCTATGAAGAGCTTGTTGGCATCGAAGGGAAACCCTTCAGCTTTCTGGTGGGTATAGTCCAGGTAGTTCTGGGTATCCGGAATCACCGCGATGGTGAACGTTTTATCATCCGGTGAAGCCGCCAGAGACAGGGGTGCGGCGGTGGATACCGCGATAAATGAGGCAAGAATCCCGCTCTTGAGCGAGGCATTGATCATATTCATGAAATTGCTCCGTTTTGGGGTTGATCAGAAATTGACAGTGAACTCGGCGCCGCCATTCAGTGCGGATCTGCCGTGCAATGTGGATTGAGGCCCCTTTTCGACTTCGATGCGGTCTATATCGAAAAGCTCGCCATAAGAGGCGGTGGCATGGGTAACGGCCACGCCGTCCTGGAAAATCGCGACCCGAAGTTCGCTCTCCGGGTTGATATCATTGGTAGTGATGCCCCGTATGGAAAACCCTGGAGCGAACCTATCCTGAAGCTGTATCACGAACCCGGGAGTAAGTTCAGCGACCCTGTTCAGCTCGGAGCCGCCGATTTTCTCCAGAAACTCGCCGCTGTAGGCGCTCATTGCCATGGGAACATCGGTGATCTCCTGTTCTCTCTTCTGAGCAGTTACTACAATCACCTCCATTATATTACTGGTGTTCGTGTTTGAGGGCTCACCGGTAGCGGCAAGTGCTGTTGCGGAAAGGGCAAACCCCAGGGGGCCGGGGAGCCATTTCAAGTTTTTCATGGTTGTGACCTCGTTGTGAGTAAAAAAAAGGGGGGGCATCCAATAACGATGCGATATAGTATCGTTATTGGATTGCAGAAGTTTGAAGGAAATATGACAACATGAAAGAAACAGGCTTTCCGGATTGTCCCGAAGGCGACACTGGACCAGCGGCGTAATATCCGGTCTGGCCAGTCGGGACTTCATTGTGGAATTGTCATAAACTTGAGCCTCGACTTCGTGTGAACAGGCCCTGAGAGTGAGTCTCTGACGATACGTGATGATATTGGAAAGAAGTGTCATTCGTATGACTCGACGGGAAGTGAAAGGAGTGCCCGAAAGTGACACAGTCTAGAGGACGCCCACGCAGCGCCGGGGTTGGCGATGCCATCAAGGCAGCGGCTTGGGAGTTGCTGGCGGAAAAAGGCTACGACAGCCTTACCATGGACGACGTCATCGCCAGCGCGGGATGCGGTAGAAATACCGTATATCGGCGCTACAGTAGTAAGCGGGAACTGATTCTGAGTTTATTCCAGGATATGTACCACGATGATCTGCCTGCCATGGGCCCCGATGATGACCCCCGCGAAGTGCTCATTGACTACACCGGGCGTATTGTCAGATTTCTTACGGGAACACCAGGCCAGGCCATGGTGAAGATACTCGAGGTGGTGCCTCGAAACCCCGAGTTGGCTGCGATAAGGCATCAGTATCGTCGCCAGTTCAGTGAAAAGCTGTATCAGCCCTTGAAGCGAATCAGCGCATTTACGCCGAGCCGGGAAGTGCTTGCGTTTGTCGAGGATACTCTTGCAGGAGCGCTCCATTATCACACCAGCGTCGTCAAGAGAGAACTGAGCGATCGGGAAATCAGCGGTATAGTCGATAGCATTGTCGGGAGTATAAGAAATATTAACGCTATGTACTACCCACTGTGTCAGCTGTATTTAAGGCCAGTTGCACGTGTGTCAAATGGGTACTTTTCAGGAATCAGTGAAGTAGTTGTCATCAAGATAGACGCAATATAACTGGTCTTTGGTACTGAAATCCGCAATGAGATATGTGAAAGCCCTTACCTCAACATGTTGCATGTTCAAGTGATGGTCTGTTTTTTGTGCTTCATGCGCCAAAATCGAAGTCGCGTTGAATGATGTAGTCACTGAATGAGGCTGTGGCTGGTGGAGCTCGAAGTGGCGGCATTAGAGAATCGTTTTTTGCTTCAAGAAGAGTCTGCTTGTCAAGGTGCGCCAAAATCTTATGGATAACAGCCGGATCCGTAATACAAGTAATAATTTTGACGTTGGTTTTTTCACAAGCCTCACAGACTGTGATGTCAATATTGAATACTCTTTTTAACCTTTGTGCCCACGACATGCTTCGCGCATGGTATGGTTTATCTGAATCTTTCAGATGCTCTGCTAAGCGAGGGCTATTCTTACCGCGTTTACTGCAGATATCAGTAACCCTGAACGGGGCCTATTGGGAAAAGCTCAACGAGAATGGCTTTTTGATGCAATGGCAAACAGTAATACCAAATGGCAAGTCATTGGCCAACAGTTACTAATTGCACGAATGCTATTTCCGGTATCTATCTTTAATGGCGTACCCCGCGAGCAAATAGCATCCCATGTGCACAAACTTGCCAACTTAAAGCGCAAGCAACAACAAGGTGGTACATTAACTCAGCAAGAAATTCAGCAAATTGAAACCGTGATGCCGTATAACTTAGATGCTTGGGACGGTTATCCTGTGGAACGTGAGCAGTTTCTGACAAAACTCAATACATTAGAAAAGCCCGTTATTGCCCTAGCAGGTGATACGCACAATGCTTGGCATAATAAGCTTACGTTACAAGATGGTACAGAAGTAGCGGTTGAACTTGGCACACCCGGTGTCACGTCTCCCGGTATGGAGCATTATCTCAGCATGGATAATGATACTGCCAAGAAACTGGCTGAAGATCTTCCTGTCCTCATTGAAGACTTACAGTACTGCAACTTGCATCAGCGAGGATACCTTACCCTTGCCATTACCCACGATGATGCTATTGCAAAATGGCATTACGTGGATGCCATACTTAGTCCAAACGGTAAGGTAAGCGATACCCACACATTTGTCATTAGCGCGTAATTTACGATTTTCGTAAACATAAAAAAGCCGCCATTTCTGATTAGGAATTGGCGGCTTTTTACTGTGGAAGTAGTTAATGGCTCTAGATAGATTGCTAGAAAGCCCTGTAGTAAGAGCTATTGCCGTTAAAAAGCATAATACAAACGCACGCCAGCAATTCTTGGCATACCGCGAACAAACGTGGGAATCCCTATCCTACCACCAGTGTTACCAGCGTCGATAAGGAATTCTTTATCAAACAAATTGTTCACGTAAAACTCATAGGCAAATTCACTGCTTTCACGATTAAGTTTCAGCGAGAAGTCGGTCAGTGAATAGGTATCTTGAGACATCCCCGGATAGTTACTACTTTCAAAGAAAACCTCTGACTGGAAACTCGTTAACCAGTTTACATCCATGGTCCAATTATCAAAGTGTACAACTTTGTTGATGTTGATAGCCCCACTCACTTCCGGTGCAAGTCTGAATTTATTGCCGCCATACTGGAAAGGCGAACCATCAGATGTGTTGTCTGCAAATTCTGCGTCTAAGAAACCCAAGCTTGCCGTAAAGGTAAGAGTATCACTGTAGTTGTAAGTGGCCATACCTTCGATACCAGACATGGTCGAATCACCCACGGTTACCGTTATAGACTGCATTGTTTCTTGGTCGGTATAGCTTTGCTGGTAGTCGCTGTACTCATAAGTAAAGATTGCCCCTGAGAATATGAAGTTAGCACTTTGATATTTAACCCCTAAATCGTAGCTATCTACTATTTCAGCTTTGGTTATTGTGGTGCCTGCTGCACTCGCATCAACAACGGGTGAGCGACGACCTTTCGCGTAGTTGGCATACAGGTTCCAATTGTTGTTCACGTCATAACTTACGGCAAAGCGCGGCAGCGTATCCGTAAAATCCCCTTCCCCTTCAAAAGTGAATGGGCCACCCGGTAAAGCGTAAGTATTGCGGGTAAAGCGGGTCTCATCGATATAGCGCACACCGGCGGTAATATTAATATCATCGGTAACAAAGTAAGACACTTCAGCCACATAAGAGGCAATATCTAGTTCGGCTTCATAGGTATAGGGGCCTTGGATAAGAATAGGTGGAAGGTCTGGGTTGGAAATCGGTGTGCCATCGGCGTTGAACAATGATGAAACCAAAATTTGTCTAAGTGCTTCAATTTCCTCTAACGAGGCGTTAGTGGCTATATCTTGGTTAAGCGGAATATTCGAGCTAGCCTCCAATTGCGCTTTCACCGCATCAAATGTGCCTCGAATGAAAGGGTCAACCATAACGTAGAAAGGCATAATAGAATCATCTTGAGAAATAGAGGCACCGATAAACCCAGCCCATTTGTCTCCTGAATCGTAAACCAAACGCACAGAACCACCTTTTAGCGTGGCATCATTCTCATAATAGCCGTCTTGAATACGCAATGCTGTACCGTCTGCATCATAACCTTCGCTTACCTCTACATCTTTATAGTAGGCATCTGCGTGAAGGTTTAATGTTGAACTAAGAGCATAATTCGCTGAAATATCGTAAGACTGTAAAGTACGTTCAATACCTAGTTCACTGCCAAGGCTGAACTCTGCGGCAGTGTAAGGGCTAGTATCGCCGCCCTTCGGTGCAATAGAGCCCGATTTAAACGCGACACCAGGTTGGTCGTTATACTCTAAGGCGGCACGGGCTATAACTTCTAGCTTGTCATAGTCCATTTTCCATGTGCCGCGAACCGCTTGTACAGAAACCCCTTGAAGATCTTCACTGCTACAAGGAATCGCATTCCCTTTGTGGTCATACATATTTGCATTACCGTAATAAGAACCTTCACTACAAGCATTGTTTTCTACTATCCCATCCATCTCACGATATAGACCCGCTACGCGAAAACTATGGTTGTCGTTAACCGGTAAGTTGAACATGAACTCAAGCTCTTCGCCTTGTTCACTGTTGTAGCCTAATTGCACTTTTCCTTCTTTAACATCTGTAGGTAAATTAGAGTGAATACTTATGGCACCGTTGGCAGCTGCTACACCAAACAAGGTTGGTTGCGGGCCTTTTAGTACCTCAACACGGGCTATGTCATATAACGCCACACTTGATACTGTTTTTTTACTGATGTCGAAACCATCTTGGTAAACCGAAATCCGCGGTGTCGCAGACACCGAAAAGACATCATCAGTTACCCCTCGAATATTAAATGAAGGCAAGCTCACGGCTTGTTCTTGAATTTGCACATTGGGCAAGATACGAGAAAGCTCGTCTAATTCCATAATATTGGTGCGCTCTAAAAATTCGCCACCAATAACATCCATAGTAACAGGCACGTCCATAACAGACTGTTCGCGCATTTGTGCGGTAACCGTGATTTCTTCAATGTAGTTACTATCTGCTGATGAACTATCAGGTACTTCAGTTTGAGAAAATGCTGGGGCTGCCAAAGAAATCAATACGGCGCTTGCAATAAGAGAGCGGGTAAACATAAAACATTCCTTTCGTGTGTGCTGAATATTTTTATAAGACTCGCTGTAAATAAGAACAGCGAAGCACAAGAATGTAGAGTGACTTTAAGAAGTTTCGATGACGCAAACGTGACAATTAAGAGGCAGTTTTGTGACAGATAATTATTATAAATATCAGACTATTAATGATACATATAGATGCAAGAAGCGAAAGTAATCTTAACGCGCTATGATGTCGTTATTTCAACTCGTTTTAGCTGTCTAAAGGACGACGTGCAGCACGCACTGCTTTGGGATGCATTAGTGCTTCTAACTGAGAGAGGTAACCTGCAATTTGTTGATGCTTTTGTTTGTCATCGGTAACCGAGTTGTATAACCAATGGTAAGCATCTTCATAATCATAAGGGCTACCATAACCTTCTAGAAACAACTCGACTAAACGAATTTGCGCGTTTAAATTTTGCAGTGAGGATGCTTCACGCAAATACACAACCGCGCGCGATTTATCTTGTTGAACTAGAGTACCTTTGGCGTAGTAACGGCCTAATTGTTCCAAAGCCGCAGGGAAACCTTGGTTTGCTGCGTCTTCCATATAACTTATCCCACGCGCAGGCTCGGCATCAACACACACCCCCCACGCAAGCATGTCTCCCCATAGAAATTGATAGGCTGGTACTTTTAGCACATCAGCGCGCGCTTCAATATCTTGAACTAACTGACAGCGGTCTTCCACAACCTTGTTTAGATGTGTATTCGCATCAATCATTTCTATGAGTTTATCTTGGTCATACAACTGAACAGCGCGAAGCTCTTCAAGAGTTTCACCTTCTAGCGCCACTGCATTAGGCACAGCCAAAGCAGACGTTAAGCCAAATAAAAATAAAGAAGAAAGTATGCGTTTCATAACCATTGCTTTAGTCAACATTGATAAGCGTAAACATTGATGATCGTAATTATGTTATCGACTAAGTATAGAATATCTTAACGGGAATATGCTGTTATTCATTCTCAACGATACTGAGAATGAATAACGAGCCTGTCGCGGAGTTAATGTTTTACACATGAACTCACAAAGCACACTCACTAGTGACTGCTTTTCCTTGGACATAAGGCTGATTGAATATGGCGAGCATGGTCAGCTAAATCTATTCCTAAATCGGTGAGGTAACCACCGTCTGACTGTGTAATTAAGCCTTTCGAGTATAAACGAGATGCAGCGTTTACCATAGATTGGGTTGCATCGTGATGAATTTTCAAACCTTGAAGTAGGCTATCGGTTGGAAACTTAAGCGAGTATAAGAAATATTAACGCTATGTACTACCCCTGTCTCTTATACACATCTCCGAGCC
>OJAV01000172.1_pt1 | contig 32584 bp, 31 predicted proteins | sample 1590081 | NCBI WGS metagenome assembly OJAV01 (sample SAMN05416852, study PRJEB24817) | seawater metagenome | isolation source: Sea water | place: Canada:Atlantic | collected 2013-07
TGCCTATGGCCGCTTGATATTTTACATTCTGCCCCACACTTTGCGGTGCTCTCCAAGATTGGCCGCAACAAGCTTTCATCGCTTTATTCCTTGTGATGGCCTGCCATTGCGTGGCTTGATTTGAGATACCAAGCATTTTTAGCAATCGCAAACAGCAGTAATACCAACGCCAGCAGCAACAGTTCCGTTTGATACACATTGACAGCATACTGAATTTTGAGACCCATACCAGAAACAGCTGAAGGAAACAGTATGGCGACAAAACTTAATATGGTCGGCAGCAGCGGAGTACAACACAAGAGTGGGCTTACGAGCCCGATCAATATGCCGCCCGCCGCTGGTGCCGTTCTGCAATGGGTCTTCTGGCGTATCAGTTGAACCCATAAATTGATGAGCACGCTCTCCAGTGTTGCGAACAGAAACGCAAATAGTGCAATACTCAGATTAAGATGTGCAAAAGAACGCAAACCAATATCGGAACCCAGAACATGCGCTGGCAGGACAATCAAGTGGACGACCAGCGCTAGACTAAAGAGGATCGCGGTACGCCGTTTTGAGTGAGAATCCTGAGCAGGCGATTGGAATGCATATACCACAAGTGACCAGAGGCGTTTTATAGAGTTTGTCGCGCGCTCCGCTATCGCATTCATTCTTCTTTGCCGTGTGTCGCAACTTTGTAAGTTCCCCAGAACATCTCCGGTAACACGCAAACCAGTGGTGTACCGATCAGTAAAAAGAGTCCTAGTCCGTTAAAGGTGGGCCAGTGTATCCACTGCATCCCAACACCCAATGCCAACATGGCGGAACCCAGAAAAAATGGCCCGCTGAAAAAACAATGCATTCGGCCACATTGACGCGCATTTCTTAAACAGGCATATCCCATCCAACTTAAAGCGATCGCCCAGACACTGCCGGTTATCCGCAGTGCAAGTTGCATCACGCCGGTAATCACTATGAGCATCGCTGGCAATACCCAGGTGAGAATAAATCGGTCTTTATTGGCTACCCAGTCGTGGGGGGCGGTTTCACATTTTTCTGACATCGTATACTCCTTTGTTATGGCGATCAGGCCAGTTGACGCAGCTCCGACAGATGTGAATCCAATGTCTGCAAGTAAGCCTGGCGTTCATCAATTTTGGATTGCAGTTCGCGCATGGCCGCTTTACAGGCTTGCTGGTCGCCTTCGTTGATGGCGTAGAGCAAGGGTTTTATATCTAGGATCAGAAGGGCCGCCGCACGCGCTGCGCGAATGAAGCGCAGCCGGTTTAAAGCGCATTGATCGTATAAACCGAAACCACCGGCGGAATGCTCGGGGCAAAGTACCAAATTTTCCAAGACGTAATTCCTGACGGTATGCACTGTGGTTCGCGCGGCTTTCGCCAGTTGCGAGATCGTCAGGGGAAATTCAAGTGCCAGCCCATCGGCATCCATGAATGCCGCTAAGTCGGGGATCACCTCAAAGTATCGTGACACATCTTTTGACACGGCGGCTTTGGACATGGGTTTGTCTCCGTTCGTTTCAAACACTGCGGCTTGGTCGCAGCGCTTCTGTCGTTTTTGCATCGGCTGGCCACGCCGAAGGAACGATTTCACCCTTGCTCAATCCATCCGCCAACGCAATGACCGTTGGGGCTTTCAGTGAATGCACGGCGGGTAACGTTCCCATGGTTTACTCACTTATCCGGCGCAGCAAGACAACTCTTTAACATCCTTGTTAAAGGTTTGCGCGCAGAGTTTTAAGCCTTCCACCATGGTCAAGTAAGGGAAAAGTTGGTCGGCTAATTCGATCACCGTCATACGGTTCCCGATGGCTAAAGCTGCACTCTGGATCAGTTCGCCGCCTTCGTGGGCCAGGATCTGCGCACCGATCAGGCGCCCACTAGCCTTTTCAACCACCAGTTTGATAAAACCATCGGTTTCGAAATTGGCCAAGGCGCGCGGTACATTTTCCATCTCCAACACGCGGCTGTCAGTTGCAATGCCTTGAGCTTTCGCTTGTTCTTCCGTGAGTCCAACAGTGGCCACTTGAGGATCGGTAAAGATCACTGCCGGCATGGTGGACAAGTCAAGTTTGGCGTCTCCGCCCGTCATATTAATACCGGCACGGCTTCCGGCGGCCGCGGCGACATAGACGAATTGTGGCATGTTGCAGCAGTCTCCGGCGGCGAAAATACCGGGCACATTCGTTTCCATGCTTTCGTTAACAACGATTTCTCTCTTTTTGTTGGTCGTGACACCCACCGCGTCGAGATTGAGTTGGTCGCTATTGGCGTGTCGCCCGGTGCTTACCAGCAAACGATCGCAGCGTAGATCGCCCGCGTTAGTTTCCAATGTAAATTGGCTTCCATCGTGGGTCACCTTGATAGCCTGCGTATTGTTTAATACTCGAATGCCTTCTTTTTCAAAACAGCCGGTGAGTTTTTCACCCAGCAAGGGATCCTCCCAATAAAGCAATGTATGTCTTGCTAATACCGTGACTTCACTGCCTAAACGGCGATATGCCTGGGCAATTTCCAGCGCAACGACCGATGAGCCAATCACCACCAGGTGCTGCGGCAATTCCTGAGCAAACAGAGATTCGGTAGACGTCCAATAAGGAGTTTCAGTTAAACCATCAATAGGAGGAATGGTTGGCGTGGAGCCCGTAGCGATCAGGATTTTATCGGCGTGAACTTCCTGCTCGGTTCCATCATTTTTTCTGACTATCAGGGTGCTGGCATTTTTAAATTGCGCCCAACCTTTAAGTAAACTAAGCGCAGGATTTGTCTCCAGAATATTCTGGTACTTTGCCGCGCGCAGCTCTTCGACCCGAGCGGTCTGCTGCTGAGTCAACAAGGCTCGACTCAATTGGGGCGCATGATTTTCCAGTCCGGCAAAGGGATTATTGCGTTGCTGCTGAGCCAATTGAGCGGCGCGGATCAGAATTTTTGAGGGTACGCAGCCGACATTAACGCAACAGCCGCCAATCACATCGGCTCCCTCAATAAGAGTGACCTTGGCACCACCTTCAGCGGCTTTGATAGCACAGGCAAAAGCGCCGGAACCCGTACCGATAATCGCCACATGTTGAGTTTGGTTGCTTTCAGTGTTGCTTGCATTTTCGTTGTCAAAGCAGTCATTCGGTGAAGTAATTTCTTTTGCAGTGTCAGCGGATTCTTTTGCGATATAACCGAGAGATTCAATTGCGCCGATGAGATCGGTTACGCTGACCCCACCCTTTGCGGTGATCACTGCGCTGGCGTTTTCATAAGATATTTCAACCTTAATCACGCCTTCGATCGCATCGAGTGCTTCTTTAACGTGGGCGACGCAACTTGGACAGGTCATCCCTTCTATCGATAGTAAGATCATTCGTTTTCCTCAAATAGTAATCAGGCATTGCGTCGTGTTAAACCGCGCAACTGTCATCATCACAGCGTCTATTCGCGGGTGAAAAAATATCCCAAAGCGATACGGCAACCATCAGGCCTAATGCTGAATAGGTGACATAGCTGCTCCAACCGTATTGGAAAAACGGATAGAGCGATAACAACAATAAAATGGGGCCAACCACACCCAGCGCGCCACGGTGCCATTGCCGGTGACTGAACCAGCCAATTCCGTTAAGTACCAGCGCAATCCAGGCAAACAACGGTAACAGGGTATTAACAAACAGACCTTCCCACTGGCTGAGAAAACCCAACCCGACCGCAGCGCCCAGGCTGGCGATGGCCGGGAAACACATGGCGCAGCCCATGGCAGAAAGCAGCGCGCCCAGTGAGCTAATCTTATCGCCGAAACGGGTCAGTAACTGTATTAGCATCTCCATTCTTTACTCTTTGAGCGTTGACGGATAACCCGCGTTAGTGGTGGCTTCGGTCAGTGCTTTTACCGTGGTTTTTTCGTCGTCAAAAGTGACTACTGCCAATTTTGTTTCAAAGGTGACTTCAGCTTTACTCACACCCTCAACTTTTTGTAAGGCCTTTTTGACCGTAAATGGGCAGGTCACACAGTTCATGGTTGGGACTTCCAAAGTAACTGTTTTCGGCGCAGCAAAAGCGGTCAGGCTGGTCAAGGCTAGCAAAGACAACAAGGCAATTTTCTTCATCATTTTCTCCAGTGACGTATAAGTCATTAATAAAGGTGAGCGGTAAGAAAGTATTCAGGCAAACCAGACAATCCAATAATTACTGGTGACTAGCACCAACGCAGTCAGTACCGTTAACCAAAAGATCACCTGCCGGCGTTTTCGCACTTGAGGAACTGCACAGGCCGTTTCGGGTTCGCACTTCTCGACGGGGCGATAGACCTTCCAGCCAGCAAAGCCAAATAAGGCTATAACCAGCAAGATAAATAAGGGGCGGTATGGCTCTAACAGGGTTAAATTGCCAATCCAGGAGCCACTCACGCCTAGCAGCAACAAGACGAAAGGGCCAGCGCAGCACAGACCAGCGCCAACAGCGGCAATCACACCGCCAATAATGGGGAGATTGGATTCTTTCTGGGACACGACTTACTCCTCTGATTTCAGTGTATGGAGCAAGTGTAATCTCCGTACCGATGTACGGAGTCAAGCGTTTTTGTGATGCCCGTGTAAAACTAATTAAGGTTGTAGGGAGTCGATAATAGGGCAATGTTCGTCGTCGTTGTTACTCTTACATTGCGTCAATAATGCCTTGAGTGCACTTTCGAGTCGCTTCAGATCGGCAATTTTTTCCATGACGGCGCTGAGTTTATATTCAGCCAATTCCTGCACCTGAGCACATGGGCGGTCATTCAAGCTTAATAGGTTGGCGATCTCTTCCAGGGTAAACCCCAACTCTTGCGCCCGCTTTATGAAACGAATTCGATTAACCGTTTCATCGGGATAATGGCGGTAGCCCAACTCGGGTTTTGGCGGTTGCTCTATTAATCCACGACGTTCATAAAAGCGAACCGTTTCTATATTGATAGCCAGTTCTTTGGCAACGTTACCGATAGTTCTTGTCATGTTCATACCCCTTTTACCCTAACGGTCTCTATAAGAACCGCCATTTTCTCCATCAATATATGGGTAGCGTTATTGGAGAGTTGCTGTCCTTCCTCAATATACTCCCAGACGGTGGCATCGCTCTTCCATCCACCTTGTTTTTTGATCAACTCAAAATCAACTCGCTCTCGGGCTGCCGATGTGGATAAACCACGCCGAAAGCTATGGCTACTCAAGTCCGGTACGAAATCGAACTGACAGGCGCTTCCCAGAGTCTTGAGTAATTCATTAACGGCACCGGGATTCAACGTTTTAGGCTGAATCTTATCCCAGCGATTAATGGGGCGAAAAACCGGACCTTCATTGATGTCAGCCAATTCTATCCAGTTCTTCATGGCCGTAGCAGGACAGCAGTTTTTTGCACCGAAAGGTAATGCTCGCACTACGCCGGTGGCGTGTTGAACAGTCTTGGAACAAGGCAGCCGTATGAGAAGTCCTTCAGGTTCCCACACTAGATCACTAATTTTAATGGCCACCAATTCGCTACGACGAAAGGCGCCAAAAAAACCGGTCAACACCAGCGCGATATCCCTCAGTTTCTTTTTGGTGTCTGGCAATTGCCGCAAATGATTCACCATTTGGGCGACGTGCTCCAAACGCAATGCCTTGGCTTTGCGCTTGGGTTGGCCATGGGTACGACGAATGCCTTCCATGGTTTTGCGCACAAACGGATTACTTACCGGATCGATGATCCTTTGGTAATGATGCCATTGGCTAATTGCGGTAAGGTGCAGATCCAGGGTTCGGGGGTTAAGTGATTCGGCTCTGGCCAGCAGGTAACGCACCACCGTATCCCGATCCGTGGGCAGGCGGCCACCCCATTTTTCAAACTGCCGGATGGCGGATTGATACGCTTTGCGAGTATTGTCTGAGGTGGCTGCCTGGAGGTATTGCTGAAATGACTCGGCTTCCTGGCCTGCAACCTGGTTCGAGTCCTCATTACGTAACGATAGTTCAGTGACCATTATTGGCGATTTACTGTTCATAAATAAGAATCCTATTGGAATCGCTGGAAAGGCAGCTATGTACCGGTGTTACGGGTCGTAAATTTAAGGCTCAATTCATTAACCTGCGATAACATTGATTATCGTAGGTTAGATATTTAAATTCAAACAATCTTGCAAAACACTAACATAATGTTATTTTACGTATTATGTAATACGGAATTAAATAATCCGAGAGGAATCACCATGGCCCGTGCCGGAGTCACTTATCACGATATCGCTAAAGCCGCTGAAGCCATTAAAACACACGGCCAGGAACCCACGGTGGATCGGGTGCGCGAACACCTGGGTACCGGCAGCAAAAGCACCATCGCGCCATTGCTCAAGCGTTGGCGGTCAGACAGGCCGATGTCAGTGGACTGCCGAACGACCTCGTCGAGGTAGTAAAGTCCCTGCATGAGCGGGTACAGCAGATGGCCGACCACCGTATCGAACAAGCTCGCCAGAAATTCGAGACTTTAAAGGAGGAACTCCGCAAAGAGTTGACCCATGCCAACAACACCATCGCGCAACTTACTGCCCGACAACAGGACCTTGAGAACCAGATAGCACGAATTACCAAGGAAAAAAGCCAGCAAGACAAGTCCCTGGAAGACGCACGTGTCAGCCTAGCAAAAGCCGAGTCTCAGCGGGACGAAGCTCTTACGCGAGCCAACGACTTGAAGGAGAGTGTCAGTGAACTCAGGCAAGAAAACCGGGATATTCGCGATCATTTCGAACATTACCAGCAGCGCACTGCCGAAGACCGCCAGCAGGAGCGCGAACAGTTCCGTATAGTTAACCAGGGGTTAAATGATCAGATTCAGGATCTGCAACACCGGCTCGCACAGACTGAGTCGAGAGCGTCCGAGCTATTCGACATCAACGCGCAGTTACAACGAAATGCCGATGAATTAAAACGGGCCAATGCGGCGCTAAATAGCGACTTGAACGCAAAGATGGAAGATATCCAGAACCTGGAACACGAGTATGAAGAAGCCGTGACAAGGTGCCGGGAATACCAGCATAAAAATGAGCAATTGTCGGAAAACATGGCCGCGCTCACCACTCAGAAAGCAGATGTCGATAAGCAAGTGGCCGTGTTATCCCACGCACTGGAGACCACCAAAGCCGAACTGAAAACCGCCCAGGATAAAGTGGCATTTCTGACCGATGAGAATAAGGTGATTCTTCAGGAAAAAGCAGTGATCCAAGGGCAGTTTAAACAGCTTCAAAGTTCGCTATAACGATTTAATGGATGTGTTTTGATCGTCTGGCTGCAAATGCAGAAATCGTTGCCAGCCCCTAAACGAGCAAACTTGGCAAATTTGTCGGTTCTTCCACAAGACCCTGCAGGCCAAGGAGAAGCATCGATTCGACCAACGTCAGGTGGAAAAAGAATATTGATATTCCTACATATTATCAATGTGTTATAGGTTTTGTGGCTAAATTCAACGCTTTTACCGGCCGAATGCAGCCGAACCTCAAATACAGGGATTAACGGCTATCAAACGAAAACCTACGGTTACGAGGGTGCCACAGGATTCAAAACCGTAGGTTTTCGTTCAAATGCCCCCGCTGGTCCAAATTGCTATTAGCCCCCCCCTAATAAGATTTCAGTTTTTTTTGCATCAATACCAATGAAACAAAATAACTTGACATTAAATCCTATTCGGTAGATTATTTTTGCATCATTGACTATGAATAGGTAAAGGTGTGAAGCTTAAACAGATCGCAACCATCAACGCAGGCTATCCATTTCGGGGCAAAATCCCAGAAGTCGCAGGCTCGTCTGTGGTCGCTGTTCAGATGAAGGATGTTTCACTGACCGAAGGGATTCGCTGGCCAGAGTGTCTGGAAACAGAACTAACCGGCAAACGTGAACCCGACTACCTCACGGCAGATGATATTTTAGTGGCAGCACGCGGCAGTCATAACTACGCCATATCTATCGGCCAAGCGTTGACTACTTCTGGTAAGCAGGCCGTGGCCGCACCACATTTCTTTGTGGTCCGTCTGATGAAAAAAGACATACTGCCAGAGTTTATGGTTTGGTTGCTAAATCAGATACCAGCCCAACGTTATTTTGAGCAGAATGCAGAGGGAACGCTGACAAAAAGTATCCGCCGTAGTGTATTGGAACAGGCTCCCATCGTTGTTCCGCCCTTAGCGAGGCAAAGAGCCATAATTGCCATGGCCAACACACTGCGTGAAGAACAACAGTTGATAAAACAATTAGTAAACAACGGCGAGCGAATGATGAATTCGATTGCCAACGACTTACACCAGTCTTACAACCATTAAGTACCCAGCACAGTTAAGTAATAAGAATTAAATCGGGCCAGCCTTCAATTTGGCCCTAATTAAAGGAAGAAACGGATGAACGACACAGCCATGATCTCAAACGAAAGAGTTAATCAAGACGCAATCAACAAAGCCCTCTGGAATGCCTGCGACACCTTTCGCGGAACCGTCAGCGCCGACACGTACAAAGACTTCATCCTCACCATGCTATTTCTTAAATACATCTCCGATGTATGGCAGGATCACTACGACAACTACAAAGAAGAATACGGCGACGAGCCAGAGCTCATCACCGAAATGCTAAAAAACGAGCGCTTTGTTTTGCCACCTCAAGCCAGCTTTTATGCGCTACACGAGCACCGACATGAACCAGGCAACGGCGAGCGCATCGATCAAGCTCTACACGCTATTGAAGAAGCTAATGGAACAAAACTAAAAGACGCCGGTAAAAGCGTCTTCCAAGACATCTCGTTCAACACCGACAAACTGGGTGAAGAAAAACAGAAAAACACCATTCTGCGTCACCTAATTGAAGACTTTGCTAAGCCCGAACTCAACCTAAAACCTAGCCGTGTTGGTGCGCTTGATATCATCGGTAATGCTTACGAATACCTTATCAAAAACTTCGCCGCAAGCGGTGGCCAAAAAGCCGGTGAGTTTTATACCCCGCCAGAAGTCTCTGACTTAATTGCCGAATTATTAGACCCACGTCCGGGCGATAGCATTTGCGATCCGGCTTGTGGTTCTGCCTCGTTATTAATGAAATGCGGTGGCAAGGTTCGCAAAAATCACGACAGTAAAAACTACGCGCTTTACGGACAAGAGGCCATTGGCTCTACTTGGTCGCTGGCAAAAATGAACATGTTCCTGCACGGAGAGGACAACCACAAAATTGAATGGGGCGACACCATCCGTAACCCCAAGCTGCTCGATAAAAACGGCGACTTGATGCTGTTTGACATCGTGACTGCTAACCCGCCATTTAGCTTGGATAAATGGGGCCACGACGAAGCCGAACATGACAAGTTCAGCCGCTTCCGCCGTGGCGTGCCGCCGAAAACCAAAGGCGACTACGCCTTTATTTTGCACATGATCGAAACTCTAAAGCCTGCTTCTCAAGGTAAACCTGGGGGGCGTATGGGCGTGGTTGTACCACACGGGGTGCTATTCCGTGGTTCATCCGAGGGAAAAATTCGTAAACAGCTGATCGACGAAAACCTGCTGGATGCGGTGATTGGCCTGCCAGAGAAGCTGTTTTACGGCACGGGTATCCCCGCTGCGATTCTGATTTTCAATAAAGATAAATCGAATGAGTCGGTAATGTTTATCGATACGTCTCGTGAATTTAAAGCCGGTAAAAACCAGAACCTGCTGACAGAAGAGAATATCGCCAAAGTGGTTGAAACTTATCGTGCAGGCAATGGCATAGATAAATACGCCTACGTTGCCAGCCTCGATGAGATTAAAGAGAACGACTACAACCTGAATATCCCCCGCTACGTCGATACCTTTGAAGAAGAGGAAGAAATCGACCTAATGGCTGTGCGGTCAGAGCGTGAAAAATTAAAAGCCCAACTGGCCAGCTTAGAAGACGAAATGGCGAAGTATCTGGAGGAGCTTGGTTATGGTGCCTGAGGGATGGGTTAAGATCAGGCTTGGCTCTGTCGCAGAATTACAGCGTGGATTTGACCTTCCAAGCAGCCAAAGGATTGATGGGAGTGTACCAATTGTGTCATCTGGAGGTGTTACTGGTTATCACTCTGAAGCCAAGTCTAAGGCACCTGGTGTTGTGACAGGACGATACGGTTCGATCGGTGATGTTTTTTACTTAGAAGAAGATTATTGGCCCCTCAATACTTCTTTATGGGTTAAAGATTTTCATGGGAATTATGAAAAATTTGTTTATTACCTATTGTGTAATTTTGACTTTAAAAAATTTAGTGATAAGACAGGCGTGCCTGGTGTCAATAGAAATGATCTCCATGCCGTTAAAGTTGGTCTCCCTTCCATCCCGGAACAAAAGAAAATCGCCCAAATCCTCTCTACCTGGGATAAGGCCATCAGCTCCACAGAACAGCTGCTTGCCAATAGCCAGCAGCAGAAAAAAGCCCTGATGCAACAACTGCTCACCGGCAAAAAACGCCTGCTGGATAAGAATGGGGTCAGGTTTGGAGGGGAGTGGAAAAAAGGGAAGCTGAGCGATATTGCCAATATTGATTCTGGTTATGCGTTCAAGAGTGCTGATTTTACTGACTCGGAGAAGGGTATCCCCATTATTCGAATGAGTGACTTCAAGACTGGAGGTGTAGATATTTCCAATGCAGCCAAAGTTATTCCAGAGACCACTATTGGTCTTGATAGATTCAGGTTGAAAAACGGCGACTTCGTATTCGGAATGTCCGGTAGTTTGAGTAATTATGGCTGGGTAAAAGAACAAGACCTCCCGTGTTTTCTTAATCAACGTGTCGGGCGAATACTGGCTAAAGAATGCGCTGTACAAATGTTTGTTACCTATTTGTATTTATCCGATAAGATTCAGCAGTCGATACTTGACAAAGCTGCCGGTGCAGCTCAATTGAACATTAGTTCGACAGACTTAAGGAAGACTATTGTTCATTATCCCGGCTTTGAGGAACAACAAAAAATTGCCGCGGTACTTTCCACCGCCGATCAGGAAATCTCTGCCTTGAAACAAAAACTCGATGCATTAAAGCAAGAAAAGAAAGCCTTGATGCAGCAGTTATTAACAGGAAAACGTCGGGTCAAATTAAACTAAACAAGGAGGTAATAATGAATATGTCTATCTGGGAAGAACGACGATTTGAAGAGCAGGCGAAAGAGCATGAGGTTCGTAGTCCCTGGGAGCGTGATTATGCGCGTCTTGTCCATTCAGCGGCATTTCGCCGTTTGCAATCGAAGACACAAGTTTTAGGGTTGGGCGAAAGCGATTTCTATCGAACTCGACTAACACATTCGATCGAAGTTGCCCAAATCGGTGTGGGGATTGTACGTTGGCTGAAAAGTAAGCATGCCGATTCTTTAGAAATAATTGAGGCTTTGCCACCTTCAGCTTTAATGAACTCAATATGCTTTGCTCATGACATTGGCCACCCGCCATTCGGCCATGGTGGAGAAGTCGCACTGAACGTATGTATGAGAGATTACGGTGGCTTCGAAGGAAATGGCCAGACTCTTCGCATTCTCGCAAAACTAGACAAGTACACTGAAAGTTATGGCATGAACCAAACAAGGCGCATGATGTTGGGAATACTAAAATACCCAGCAACATATTCAGATACTATTAGTAATGAAGCCTACGGAGTTGTGCCTAATCAACTTTGGCTTTGTAAGGCGTCTGAACAAAAACCACCAAAGTGTTATCTGGATGATGAACGCGATGTTGTAGACTGGATTCTTCAACCTCTAACTACTATAGAGCGCACTAAATTTATCCAAACTGAAGAAAAGTACGATAAGGAAACCAAGGCTAGAAAACACGACAAACCAATTCATAAGGGGCTTGATACCTCAATTATGGAACTGGCCGATGATATTTCATACAGCCTTCATGATCTTGAGGACGCAATTGCACTGGGACTTGTAACTCGCACAGGTTGGAATGAATACTGTGAATCCGATGAGCATAAAAATCTATTTACTGACTGTGGTCTTGACGCCTCACATGTTGGCAACGAATTGTTCTCCGAGGCCAGTCATGTTCGTAAAAAATGTATCGGTGGTTTAGTTCATAAGCTCATTACCAGCATCTCAGTAGTTGATACCGGATTATCTGGTGCAACAACATCGTTGTTAAAGTGGAATGCCGTCATGGAGAAAGCACCTCGAAAAATGATGGATCGTATTGGAGACCTGGTCAGAGATAAAGTCATCAAAAGTCCAAATGTGCAGCAACTTGAGTTTAAAGGCCAGAAGCTAGTCATGGAGTTATTTCAAGCTCTGGCTTCAGACCCTGAACGCCTGCTGCCAGCATCAACCTTATTACGATACTGTCAGGCTGACAAAACTAGAAAAATGCGCGTTATCTGCGACTTTATTTCAGGCATGACGGATGAATATGCCACTCGAATGTACGAGAAGATTTACCACCCCCATAAGGGGTCAATCTTCGACCGACTCTAGAGTCAATTTTCAATACTATAAATTTTGGATCAACAAGGAGTACTTATGACCAAAGGTAAAAACCAACACGTAGTCAAACATCCCGATGGATGGGCAGTAAAAGGTGCTGGTAACTCTAAAGCTACGAAGGTCACCAAAACACAGAAAGAAGCCATCGAAATTGCTGAAGAGATCGCTCGTAATCAGCAATCCGATACCAAGATCCATGGCACTGACGGAAAAATCCGGGCAGGAAATAGCTATGGCAATGACCCTCACCCACCGACAGATAAGAAGTGAGGTAGTAATGTCAGTAGCGGATATATTCAAGGAATTTCTCAACAACCTGAAGGTTGATAACGCAGAACAGGTTTCGCTTCGTTATGGTGAGATTACGAAAAGCCTGAATCAAAAGTTTCGTGATTCAGAATCAACTACTGCCAATACGTTACAAGTTGGCTCTTATGGTAGGTACACTGGTATCAAGGGAATTTCGGACCTTGATATGCTGTATATCATGCCTAAATCTAAGTGGGATACATACAAGAATGGAAAACAATCCCAGCTTCTTACCGATGTTAAGGACGCAATTAAGGCTAGATACCCTAAAACAGACGTTCGGGTTGATCGTCTAGTTGTAACGGTCACATACCAGAACTTCCATGTCGAAGTTCAGCCCGTTTTTGAAGAGACAGGGGAAGATGGTGAAAGTTACTTCCAATACCCTGACACTTACAATGGCGGCAGTTGGAAGGTCACCAAACCGCGTCAAGAGATGAAAGCCGTAAAAGACCTTAATGATCAGAAAAACAAGAATTTACGACTGCTGTGTAAAATGGCCAGAGCCTGGCGAAACAAGCATGGCGTAGTAATGGGTGGGCTATTGATAGATACGCTTGCCTTTAACTTTTTAAAATCAACCAGTGAATATGATGATAAAGGCTATATCTACTTTGATTGGATGAGTCGTGATTTTTTCAAGTACCTATCCGAATTACCAGATCAAGATCACTATAAAGCCCCTGGTAGCAACCAAAACGTAAAGGTTAAGAAAAAGTTTCAAAAGAAGGCCAAGGAAGCCTATGAACTTTGCCTGAATGCGATAAAAGCAGAAGAAAGCAGCAATCAAAATGACAAGTGGAAGAAGGTTTATGGACGACCTTTCCCGTCAGTGAAAGCTGTGGAAGAGTCTGTAGAGAAAGCTTCGGCGTCTTGGCGAAACACTGAAGAATTCATCGAAGATCAATACCCAGTGGATATTCGATACAACATCAGTTTGGACTGCGATGTATCCCAAAACGGTTTCAGGGAGAATTCACTTGGGCATATGTTAATGAAAAAAATCCCTCTTCTTGCCAATAAAAAGCTCCTATTCAGAGTTACGGAGTGCGATGTGCCAGGAGGCTTCACTCTAAAATGGAAAGTCCTCAATCGTGGCACTATAGCTCAGCGAAAAGACCAAGTTCGAGGTCAAATCGTCAACGACGAAGGCTACAGAAGGAAAAACGAATCTACAACGTTCCAAGGCGAACACTTTGTTGAGTGCTATGCAATCCAAGGTGGCGTCGTTGTGGCTCGCGCATCCATTGATGTCCCTATTCAGTAGAGAAATAATATGAACAAATCCGATCTTTTAAAAAGCATTGCTGAAAAAGGCTACGACGTTGGCTTTGGGGCTAAGAAACACTTTGCCACCTACGACATTATTGAAAAAGCACCTGGATTGATTAGTTTTTCATCTATGGCCTTTGGCATTTTTGCACTTGCTGTAAAAGGGCTATCAACGGAATTAATCTCAGCAATTTTTATCGTATTGGGTGTTGTTGGCCTCTACATCAGCCTGTATGACCATAAAAAATCATCCTATGAACAGTCAGGTGTAGCTCTTACCAAACTGTATAACGAGCTGAAGGCACTTTACCTCAAGGTTAAAAATATTGACGAAGAAAGTGACTTTTCAGAATTACAGAAAGAGCTTTCCGACATTGAGAATCGCTACTATCCGGCATGTATCAGCAAACAAATTTTGTTTAGCAACTGGTATGCACACTATAAGTTCTATTGGGAACACCAAATTGAATGGGTAAGCGAGCAGCTTAAGTTCAATTTTTTCCGCGACAAGATTCCCTTATCACTTTGGCTAACGATACTCGTTGTATCGATTGGGTTAGTTTTCTCAATTTCGGACATTACGACACTTATTTGTGGCATGGCCAAAAAGTAACGCGATGCAGAGGAACAAGAACAACTTATCTATCTCTATTTAATTTTATCGATCGACACATACGTTGACGAAAACTCTCGTGAGATTGTACTTAAGCACTATTATTAGAAGTTAAACTGGTCTTCTGATAAACGAACGTGGGCCAGTTATGCCGGGAATTGATATAAATCAGCACTAAAGAGAATGGGATGGTAATAATTATGCCATTCAATAAGAAGGAACTTCGATTTAAAGGCGAGCATGGTCGACACAAATTTTGTAGTGACCAAATAGCTGTTAAAGTCATTGATCTAATTATAACTGAAATTGATGTGTCGCCAATGGTGATCAATAAACTGTGATTTGTTGACTTAATAATTAGTAAAAAACTCCGACAAAGGATAAGTAAAGCGATGGAATCAGTTATAGGAACAACCGAAGGGAAGATGTTACTAAGCAAAGTAATTGAAATCGCACGTAGTGACCAAAAATATATTCAGCGCTCAGGGGATGATGCTGCCTTACAGAGATTTTATTCAAAGTTTCCACTGACATCGTTGGCATCCATGAGTATCGATGATTATGCCTTAGGTGGAGGTCGCGAATCCGAGAGCTTCTGTTGGTGGCTGGAGTTTGGGCTGAAAAATTCTTTGGGGCGCTACGCTCCGGGGAATGCTAAAGGACACGTTATTTATCGTAAACCTGACGGTTCTATCTACAAAGTTAATGCACTATCCGAACTTAAAGACTCTGAGGCGATGCAGAATGTCGCTAGGCTGCATAGTTTTTTTGCAAATTATGATGTCGATCATGAAAAATTAGAATCGCTAGATAACGATTTGATTAGCCGTGTTGAGACACGCCTTCCAAGTAACTACTCTTTAAGTCCAGCTCGGAAACTTAGGATGGTTGCTCTCTATAATCCAGACAAGATTATTCCAATATATGCAACTAAGCATTATGAATACTTTTTAAATACTTTTGGAATTAATGAAAAAATACCCGTTCAGCAGCAGATTTTTGCTCGACACAACCTACTGTATAGGGTGTTTGAGGAAATAAAAGAACAGGTACCTGAGCTGACTCCTTATGGCTTTATGATGGTTCTATACAGCGATGATTTGGCTCTAAATCCTAAAGATTATGGTTGGTTTGGTGAGGTAGAAATGGACGATATATGGGATGAGAATATTTATGAGCCTGATGCAATCCTTGGTTTAAATACAATACTTTATGGTCCGCCAGGAACAGGAAAGACTTTTGCAACTACTGCGCTTGCAGTAAAAATGGCTGATCCAGACTATTATCTAGAATTATATAATGAGCTTGCTTGGCCGGACTTCTTTCAAGGATGTAAAGAGCGTTACGATGAGCTTGTCAAAGAAGGTCGAGTGCTGTTCACAACCTTCCATCAGAGTTTTTCATACGAAGATTTTATCGAAGGAATCCGGGCAGAAACTAAGGATGGTCAGCTCAGTTATAACATCGAGGATGGTGTTTTCAAAGCACTGGCTTTGCTCGCCTCTGCCCAGAAATCAACCTCAGGGATAATCGATACCCTGTCATTGGACGGTCGTCAGATCTGGAAAATGTCGTTGGGCGATACATCAAAGAGTGAAACGCAAGCCTACGAGGATTGCATCGAACAAAACTATATCGGTTTAGGCTGGGGCGATAATATTGATTTCAGTCAGTGTCACGACCGTTCAGCGGTACAAAAGCTTTATTCCGAGCATACCAGTAAACAATACAACAGTAATTCTTACTGTGTGACGGCAGTGAATTTTTTAAAAAATGTTATTAAGAACGGCGATATTGTAATTGTGTCGGATGGTAATAAAAAGTTCAGAGCAATTGCTGAGGTTACTGGTGACTATGCATATGCCGATGATACAAAGGAGCGTTATTACAATCAGTGTCGGCCTGTGCGATGGTTGAGGATTTTTGATACTAGCATTCCCAAAGAGGCCTTGTTCAATAAGTCACTGTCACAAATGACGCTATACGAATTAAAACCATCAACCATCAAAATTGAGAAGCTGAAAGATTTTTTATCCGCACCAGAGGAACGTTCATCTGTATCTGATAATTATGTGTTAATTATCGATGAAATTAACCGTGGCAATATTTCCCGCATATTCGGTGAACTGATTACTCTATTAGAGCCGGATAAACGTAAAGGTGGAGCGGATGAGCGCTCAGTAACACTGCCGTATTCGAAAGAATCATTTTCAGTTCCGGATAACCTATATGTGCTGGGGACTATGAACACGGCCGATAAATCATTGGCGCAGCTGGATTTGGCTTTACGCCGCCGGTTCGAGTTTTTGGAATTAATGCCAGAACCAGAATTATTGGACGGTATTATAGTGCATGGTGTAGACATTGCTGAGCTACTAGACGTAATGAATCAGCGTATTGAGGTGTTACTCGACCGCGATCATATGATAGGGCATGCCTATTTTTTGCCATTAAAAACGGAGGAATCTGAAGAAGAAAGAGAGTTTTTACTAGCAGATATATTCGCCAAACGCATTATTCCACTTTTACAGGAGTATTTCTTTGCTGACTGGGAAAGGATTGGTTGGGTATTAAATGATCCAGCGAAGAATCCTGAATCACAGTTCATTCAGCATGTAGCCATCGGTCGGTCGTTGCCAGAGCTTTTCCCAGAAAGTGTGATTAATGAAATCCGTGACCGCCGTTATCGGATAAACAAGAATGCTTTTGCGGAACCTGAAGCTTATCAAGGGGTTTTGGCAGCACCAGGTAAGTCCGCCTAATGATTCAAGTTCGCGAATATGCCCGTTTAACTACGAATACCAATGCTGAAGTATCACTGGATTGCGGAGTTATTTCACCAGCAACTTTTGCTTGGCTTCAGAATCTAGCAGCCGGTTGGCAGAAAGCCGAGCATGTTGCGCTGATTGATGGACATCAGTCGTTGAAGCTCGGTAGCTATGTAGGCTATTTGCAAAGCCCTGCTGGTGATGCGATTGAAATCCTGCCTAAAACCAACTTAGGCAAACAAGACCCTATGGCCGCACGTAGTATTCTGCAACGTATATTGATGGCATCTCTCGGCATTAAGCCCCGTACCGCTGGCGCAGCAGACTTATTGCGTATGCGCCAGCCTATCCATGAGTGGATTTTCAGTCAGTTTCTGATTGAACTTCAGCGCCTAGCTAGTCGTGGGCTTCGATTTGATTATCAGAGGGTAGACGAAGAAAGTCGTTTTATTCGCGGTCAACTCAGGCTGGATCAGCAACAGCGACAGCCTCCAGGGCGACAGCATTTCTTTCATATCAGTCACGATATTTACACGCCTAACCGTTTGGAAAACCGTTTGCTGAAAACAGCACTCGGTTATGTTTTATCAACCTGCAAAAGCGGGGAAAACTGGCGACTAGCGAATGAACTCTCTCATCTGATGGCAGAAATCCCCACAGAAGCTGAGCCTATATGGGGAATGGCCCGCTGGCAGAGCGGCAAACTGATGCAGATCTACGATAATGTCCGTCCTTGGTGTGAGTTGATATTGGAACAGCTGAATCCTAATTTCCAGCAGGGAAAACATACTGGTATCGCTTTGCTATTTCCTATGGAGCAGCTGTTTGAAAAATACGTTGAAGTATCTTTGCGTCGCAGCCTTCCAGCAGGTTGCCAATTAAAGGCCCAGGCCAGTTCAGAGTACTTGTTGAAACATAAGGCTCAGGGAAGTGATATCGCGGCTCGAATGTTCCAGCTAAAGCCGGATCTATTGTTAAAAACATCGGCAGGAAGTCAGGTATTGGACATGAAATGGAAACTGCTGGATCAGAACGCGGCAATGTCAGAACAGAAATACAACATTAAGCAAAGTGATCTGTATCAGATGTTTGCCTATGGCCATAAGTACCAAAATGGCAACGGTCACATGATGCTAATTTACCCACAGCATGATCTTTTTACCGAGCCATTACCGGCATTCTGGTATTCAGATAACTTAGCTGTGTGGGCGGTTCCATTTTGTCTGGAAACAAGCACTCTTGTTTCAGGAACTTGGCAGGCGCATTTTTTGAGCCACCGCAAAGAACAAGCAACGATAGGAAGTAATGGATGATGGATAAAATTAAGGCCCATAAAATTCAGGAAGAGTACAGGTCCAAGCTTCCGGCGCATGAGTTATTGACCAACCTAAGATGGTATTTTCTCTCTTCTGAAAAAGCGATGGCTGCTCGTAATAGTAAAGTTGACGAGGTAGTTCTGCGCCAAGTACAGCGAAAGGAACTGCAAAACGCACCTTTACTTTTTCGAGCAAGAACTACCCAATATTAGAAAAAGCCATAGACAACCTGGTTGCAGAGGTTTACTGCCTAGTGGCAATGAATGGCAACTCGAACGATTTTTACAAAATTAAATATCGATAGCTTATAGCTCATTCGAGATTAACAAGGAGCTTCCTTAGCATTTAGTTTATGAAAAAAATTTTAATGACAGGCCATCTTGGATTGGTGGGGCGGTATTTAACTCCTCTGCTAGAAAGTAAGGGCTACTCAGTTCAGGGGTACGATCTGGCGGATAACAGTGGTGATATTCGTAATACAAAGCAATTAGAAGGTGCGATAAAGGATACCATTGGAATTATTCATCTGGCCGCAGTTTCTCGCGTTATTTGGGGAGAGCAAGACCCCGAACTATGTTGGAACACAAATGCACTAGCGAGTGAGCGGATGTTAATGGTTGCCGCTAACAATAAAAGAAAACCATGGGTATTGGTTGCGAGTAGCCGTGAAGTATATGGTGAAACAAACATTTTGCCTGTTCCCGAAACAGCGTTAGTTAAGCCGATGAACGTGTATGGGCACGCAAAAGCTTACATGGAAGAAAAGGCGCTTCAAGTGCGTATCGCTGGTATTAATACTGCAATTATCCGCCTAGCGAATGTCTATGGTTGTACGCAAGATCATTCAGACCGTGTTCTGCCTGCCTTCTGTTTTAACGCTGCCAATCTGCAGGATTTGCGTGTAGATGGCTGTGATCATTTATTCGACTTTACTCATATCTCGGATACGGTGTTAGGCCTTGCTCTAGTTGTTGAGCAGCTAGAGCATAACGAACGCAACTTGCCCCCCACTCACTTGTTACCGGGTATCGGTACGACTCTAGGGGATGCCGCAGCTATAGCAATTAAAGCTGCGGGTAGCCATTCTAAAATTATTGAGGCTCCACCCCGTCATTATGACGTGAGCCGTTTTATAGGTGATCCAGCACAAGCAAAAGAACTCTTTGGCTGGCAGGCAAAGATATCACCGAAACAAGGTATTGAGCAGCTCGTCGAAGCATTCAAACAAAAGGCAGTAAAAGGAGTTTTTGCATGAAGATTGTGAAAGTCATTCATGGTTATCCCATGCTTTATAACGCTGGATCTGAGGTGTATTCACAGACCATCTGCCATGGTTTGGTTCAACGTGGGCATGACGTTCATGTTTTTACGCGTGAAGAAGATTCTTTTCGTCCTGATGGCGCAATGCGTGTCAGTCAGGATGTTGATGTGCCTGAAATCACTATACACCTAGTTAATAACCCCAGAATGCGCGACAGGTATCGATTAGCAATAATAGATCAGCGTTTCGCAGAGCTACTCGATCAGTTGAAACCGGATTTGGTACATATTGGACACCTGAATCACCTTTCAACCTCTTTGGTTTTTGAAGCCAAGAAACGCAATATCCCGATTGTGTATACATTGCACGACTATTGGCTCATGTGTCCGCGCGGGCAGTTTATGCAAATGCATTCTGAGGACAACAATCTTTGGGCAGCCTGCGATGGGCAGGATGACAAAAAGTGTGCAACCCAATGCTATGCACGCTACTTCTCAGGTAATGATCAGGAGGCCACTGAAGACCTTATTTACTGGGAAAACTGGGTTAGCCGCCGGATGTCTCATATTCGTGAGGTCGTAGACCAAGTAGATTTGTTTATTTCTCCTGCCAACTATCTAAAAAACCGCTATGAAAAAGAATTCGGTTTACCAAAAGAGAAAAGTATCTATTTGGATTACGGCTTCGACCGCTCCCGAATGCAGGGGCGCAGTCGTGAGAAAAGTGAGCCTTTTACCTTCGGGTATATTGGCACACATATTCCATCCAAGGGAATTCATCAGTTAATAGAAGCCTTCGGTTTGCTCAAAGGGGAAGCAAGGTTACGAATCTGGGGGCGGGATCGTGGTCAGGACTCCAGATCATTAAGAGCAATTGCAGAAGCTTTACCCGCTGAGAAGGCCGCATCTGTTGAGTGGATGACTGAATATAAAAACCAGTTGATTGCATCTGACGTATTTAGTCTTACAGATGCGATTGTGGTGCCCTCAGTATGGGTGGAAAACTCCCCTCTGGTTATTCATGAGGCTCAGCAAGCCCATGTTCCTGTAATCACCGCATGTGCAGGAGGTATGGGAGAGTACGTTCACCATGAAGTGAATGGTCTGACTTATCAGCATCGTGACTCCGAGGACCTAGCAATGCAAATGCAACGTTTGCTTGATAATCCTGATTTTGCTCAAAAGCTTGGTCAGCGGGGTTATCTCTTCAGTGAAGATGGTCAGATTCCTGATATTGACCAGCACATTCTAGACCTAGAAGCCTGTTATGCGAGGGTTATGAGCTGATGGCAAATGATTTCTGGCGAATCACGCTTGATACCAATCCTGACTTTTGCAACTTGCGCTGTGTGATGTGTGAGGATCATTCCCCTTATGCGGAAAGCCGTGCTGAGAGAAAGAAAGCAGGCACGTTACGGCCTTTAATGGATGTTGCTTTGCTCGATAAGATCATTCGGGACGCTGCTGCAATTGGAGTACGAGAGATAATTCCTTCTACGATGGGAGAACCTCTGCTTTATCCTTATTTTGATACTTTTCTGGATCTTTGCTCAGAGCTTGGACTGTCGCTTAATCTTACTACCAATGGCACATTTCCAGCGCCTAAGGCGCACCAAAATGTTGAGTATTGGGCAAATCGTATTGTACCCATCACCAGTGATGTGAAAATTTCTTGGAATGGTGTAAGTGAAAGCACTCAAGCTCAAATTATGGAAGGAACGTCACTAGAAAAACATATTGATAATGCTCGACGTTTTATCGCCATCAGAGATGAATGGTCATCCAGACACTATTGCTCGATAACTATGCAGATGACCTTTATGCGTAGCAATCTCGAAGAAATACCAGACATGCTGGAGCTAGCTTTGGAGTTAGGCTTTGATCGATTGAAAGGCCATCAACTTTGGACTCATTTTGACGCGTTACAACAAGAAAGCCTGCGAAATGATCTTGTTTATGCGGAACGATGGAACCAGATTGTACATTATTGCCATCAGCGTGTTGCTATTCATAACCAGACTACTTTACGCCCATTTCGGTTAGATAACTTTTTCGAACTTGACCTGACGCAACTAGAAGATATTTCACCAGGAGGCGAATGCCCTTTCCTCGGAAAGGAATTATGGGTTGATCCCGGAGGCAGGCTTAATGTGTGCTGCGCTCCTGACCAGCAACGTAAAACTCTGGGGGATTTTGGCAACCTAAATGGCGCAAGTATTTCAGAGCTAATCAGTCGTCCTGAATACCAGACACTGACAGAGACTTATCAGGATCACCCATTATGCAAGTCATGTAATATGAGGCGGCCAAAATGAGTCTCTTGGAAAAACCATTAATATCTGAGTGTGGTCGATTTCATTTAAGCACTTTGGGAATACCTATTTACGAACCTAGGTTTGATGAGGTTTTGGCCTACCATGAGGTTGGTGGACGCTGGATTGCACCAGCGCAAGTAGGCTGCGAATCTTTTCATATTGATCTCTCCGGTAAGCCAATTTATGACGATCGTTTTTTGCGATGTTTTGGCTTCTATGATGGTCTAGCTGCTGTTATGGATCATGATGGCTGGTATCACATCGATCAAACCGGTTGTGCCCTGTACAAAGAGCGTTATGCTTTTGTAGGTAATTATCAGCAGAAAGTTTCAGTTGTTACAGACATGAAATCTCAATACTTTCACATTAATGAGCATGGCAAACCTATTTATGACAGCCGGTGGCAATATTGCGGAGATTTCCGTGATGGTATTGCAGTTGTCCAATCTATTAAAGGATTGAGCACTCACATCCGTAACAACGGTAGCTTGTTACATGGAAAATGGTTTCTTGACTTGGATGTGTATCATAAGGGTTTTGCTCGAGCAAAAAGCAGTGGTGGCTGGTGTCACATTAATGGCCAAGGTGAAGCAACCTACAAATGTCGATTTGCATCTGTTGAACCTTTTTATAACGGTTTCGCACGTTGCGAAACATTCGATGGCTGCTTGGTAATAATAGACGAATCGGGTAAAACCGTCCGACAACTTCGAGCTTCTTTTACTGACAAATTCTCTGAACTATCGGCGGATATGGTTGGCTACTGGAAGACCTACACGATTTATACAGCGGTAAAGCTAAAGGTATTTGAGCACTTACCAAATTCACTTGAGAATTTAGCGATAAGTTGTTCCAGTGAGAGTTTGAGACTTGCTCGATTAATGAGAGGGCTTTCTGAACTTGAACTGGTTTATATGGAAGGCGATAGCTATTTTGTGACTGAAAAAGGTGGTTATCTTTGTTCGGGTCACGAGAAAACTTTATGTGATGCGGCGATTGAATATGGAGAGGATCTGTTAAAGCGTTGGGAATATTTACCAAAGCTAATTCAAGGACAACCAGCTATATCTGATATTTTTTCTTCTGTAGCAAATAACCCTCAGCGACTTGTTTCCCATCACCGAATGTTAGCGAGTTATGCTTTACATGATTACAGCTCTATCACCCCGTTATTGCCGATAGAAAAAGGGAACCTTGTTCTGGATGCGGGAGGAGGAACAGGAACTCTTGCCAATATGATGCAAGTTCAATTTCCCGATTCTATTTTTCATTTAGGTGACTTTAAGGAAGTTATTACTAAGTCAAATTTTTCAAATAAATTAGTGTTAGATCTATTTAGTGACTGGCGTGGTTTTTATGACATTGTGGTTCTTGCGCGTGTTTTGCATGACTGGTCAGATTTGGATGCTGTAAAAATTCTGGAAAATGCTAAACGAGTACTTGGCGGTAAAGGAAGAATAATGATCTTAGAGATGTTAATGAGTGAGGAATCATGCTTCGGTGCTTTATGCGACCTACACCTACTGGCAGCATCAGGCGGGAGGGAGAGGACCGCCGCTGAGTTTGATATTTTAGCTAAAAAAGCGGGGCTACAGATTAAGCAAATAACGGAACTTCCTTCTTTGGTATCTTTGATCGTATTGGAGGCTGTATAAAAATATGGCTGAGTTACTTTTGATAAGGCACGCAGAGCGTCCGGAAATCCCAAAGAATGCCGTTGGTCATGAAGTATTATTAACAAAGAAAGGGATCGCTGATACTTTGGCGTTTTCAAAAAAAATCACCAAACCGATTGTCACTATTCATTCCAGCCCCATTGAACGTTGCCATCAAACTGCCAAAATCATTGCAGAGGTAGCAGATTATCATTCTCGAGATATAGTTTTGGATACGGATCTCGGTGATCCGGGATTTATCATAGAAAATGGTGACTTGGCTTGGCTCCATTGGAAAGATAAAGGTCATCAAAAAGTTAATGAGCACCTGCTATCAGGTACTGCTCATTGGAACGGGTTTGCTGACTTAAACAAGGCGGTGGCAATGTTTGATGAGAAAATTCGCAATCACTTATTGTTAAAACCTGATGGTCTCCATATCTGGGTCACGCATGACACTATTTTGGCAACATTCGTATCAAGGATTCTCCAAAATCAGCTAAGTATGAAGCAGTGGCCTCAATACCTAGATTATCTATCTGTGACATTGAACAACGATAAAATCGACTACCGCTATTCTAATGCAGGGACTATTGGCTAAATGAAAAACTTACCCAAGTTTCAAGAAGAATACAGCGCTAAATTACCGGCGCTTGCGCTGCTGACTAATCTTGGTTGGTCGTTCCTTTCTCCTGAAGAGGCGCTGCGTAAGCGCGGCAATCAATACAATCAGGTTGTGTTGCGTGAAATTCTGCGCGATGAACTCAAGAAACGTACCTTCACCTTTGCCGGTAATGTCCATTCTCTGTCTGATAAAGCCATTGATAATCTTATTGCCGAGGTTTGTAGCCCTGCATTGAATGAGGGGCTATTAAATGCAAATGAGCGCCTTTATAACCACCTTTTGTATGGCATTTCGGTCACCGAATTTGTCGATGGTCGTAAAGCCAATCCTACCGTCGCATTAATTGATTGGAACAACCCCAAGAATAACAGTTTCACCTTTACCGAGGAGTTCAGTGTTACTCGGTCTGGTGGTGCTGGTGCTTCATCAGAGGATCGCCGCCGTCCTGATATTGTTTGCTTCGTGAATGGTATTCCTTTGGTTGTTATTGAAGCCAAGCGACCTGATGGCAATAGCAAAAAAGGCCCTACCATTGATGAAGGTATTTCGCAAAGCTTGCGCAACCAACGCCATGATGAAATTCCACAGCTATTTGTCTACAGCCAATTATTGTTATCAGTTAACGGAATTGATGGTCGCTATGGTACTTGCGAAACAAGCAAGAAGTTCTGGGCCGCTTGGCGCGAAGAAGATATTTCTGATGCAGAAATGTATGCGATAAAAAATAGAAAACTCTCTGAAGAGCAGCTGATTGCCCTGTTTGGTCATCGCAATCTAAAAGATTTGGATTGGTATAAAAGTCTTACTGCCGCTGGCGAACTGGCCGTAACCGGGCAAGATCAATTACTGATCAGCCTACTTAGCCCTAATCGTCTAATTGAGATGACCCGTTACTTTACCTTGTTCGATAAAAAGGTGGGCAAAATTGTCGCCCGTTATCAGCAGGTATTTGGTATTAAGCGACTAATTGAACGCATTAATACCAGAAGCATAACTGGAGGCCGTGAAGGCGGTGTAATTTGGCATACCACGGGTTCGGGCAAATCGTTCACTATGGTATTTTTAAGTAAGGCTCTGATCCTGCACGACAGCTTAAAACAGTGTCGCATTATGGTGGTGACCGACCGGGTAGATCTGGAAACCCAGCTGAGTAACACCTTTACTTCTGGAGGTGAACTGGCCAGCGATAAAGACAAAGAAGCGTCGGTGGCCACCTCAGGTAAACGCTTAGCAGAACAAATTGGCAAAGGCACCGAGCGGATTATCTTCTCACTGATCCAAAAGTTTAATACTGCCACTAAAATGCCAGAGTGTGTGAATACAAGTTCCGACATTATCGTGCTGATAGACGAAGGCCACCGCAGCCAAGGCGGTGAAAATCATATCCGCATGAAACAGGCACTACCGAATGCTGCATTTGTGGCATTTACTGGCACGCCCCTATTAAAAGACGACAAAACCACCAACAAATTTGGTCCAATTGTTCACGCATACACCATGCAGCGCGCCGTAGAAGATCAAGCGGTTACCCCATTGCTGTATGAAGAGCGTATTCCCGATTTAGACGTAAACGAGCGCGCCATTGATAGCTGGTTTGAACGCATAACGGAAGGGCTTTTGGATGAACAGAAAGCTGATCTGAAGCGCAAGTTCGCTAAAAAAGGTCAAGTATACGGAGCTGATGACCGTATACGTTTGATTGCATTGGATATTGCCAATCACTTCGTCAAAAATATCGACGATGGCCTGAAAGGCCAAATAGCCTGTGACTGTAGATCATCAGCTATTAAGTACAAAAAGTACCTTGATGAAGCTGGTCTGTTTGAATCTGCCGTGGTGATGAGCCCGCCAGACACGCGTGAAGGTAATACGTCGGTGGATGAAGCTGACATACCTGAAGTCACTCAATGGTGGAAAGACAATGTCGGTAGCCAAGACGAGCAAACCTACACCAAACATCTGATTGGCCGCTTCGATGAAGACGATTCGCTGAAAATCCTGATCGTAGTCGATAAGTTACTCACTGGCTTTGATGAGCCGAAAAATACGGTTCTGTATATCGACAAGCCGCTTAAGGAACACAACCTCATTCAAGCGATTGCTCGTGTAAACCGCCTTCATCCTAAGAAGAAGTTTGGCCTATTAATCGACTATCGCGGCATTCTTTCTGAACTGGATACCACCATTCAGAAGTATCAAGACTTAGCCTCGAGAACTCAGGGTGGCTTCGACATCAATGATATTGCAGGCCTCTACAATCAGATGAGTACGGAGTACAAGCGCTTACCGCAACTCTTTAAACAGCTGTGGGCAATCTTTGATGGAGTGAAGAATAAGAACGACATTGAGCAGCTACGTCAGGTTTTAGTACCCAGAATTAAAGAAATTGGAGGTGAACCTTCAGCAGGTATTCCAGGTGAATTGGTTGATGTAAACCTAAAGGTACGTGAAGACTTCTATGAAGCTCTCACTGCCTTCGCCAGCTGCCTGAAAGTGGCATTACAATCAGCTACCTTCTTTGAGGATAATAGCTTTAGTGATCAGGATCGCCGCCACTACAAAGAAACAGTTAAGCAGTTCTCCAGCCTTCGTCAATTGGTACAGCAAGATGCTGGCGAAAGAGTCGACTACGACGAATACGCTGAACAAGTGAAAAAGCTGATGGATAAACATGTGGTCGGTGTAGAAGTTAAAGAACCGGGTGGCGTGTATGAAGTGGGTAAGATGGGGCAAAAGCAGCAGCCGGAAAATTGGAGCGACGATAAAACTCGCAACGAAACTGACATAATTAAAACCCGCGTTACGAAAATGATTGAGCAGGAATTACAAGACGACCCTTATGCTCAAGAAGCTTTCTCGAAATTACTGCGTCAGGCTATCGAAGAAGCCGAAAAGCTGTTCGACCACCCATTAAAACAGTACATGCTGTTTTGTGAGTTTGAAGAACAAGTGCAGGGCAGACGCCTTAACGACATCCCCGACGCGTTTTCCGGCAATCGTCACGCGCAGGCTTACTTTGGCGTGTTTAAAAAGGTATTGCCAGAAGCCTTCGCTGTGCTTGATCAGCAAGTGCAAGATAAATGGATAAAACTAGCTTTTGAAATTGATCAAGCGGTAGAAGCCTCTGTAACGGAAAACTCCATTAATCCGCAGAACATCGAAGCTGACATACGCAAGAAACTGCTGCCACGCATGTTTCAAGAGTGCAAAGCCATTGGCGGAGGTATGGATCAGGCCAAGAGGGTTGTTGAGATGATTGTGCAGATTACGCGAGTTGGGTTACGTGGTTTTTAGATACCTATGAACGTACCAATCAAACCCAACAGCCAACTAATGAGCTTTCGCTACGGTGACAAGCACATTACTTTTGAACGAGTAAATCGCATACAAGCGACTGATAAGGTATTGATTAAGGTTCACTCGGATTGCCGCGTTGTCGTATCGGCACCAGAAGGTACCGACAGCGAAGCAGTTCTTTGTGCAGTTAAAAAACGTGGGCGCTGGATCTACGAGCAACTTCGCGATTTTCACAAACAGAATGAGTACACCACACCGCGCAAATATATCAGCGGAGAAAGTCATTACTACTTAGGAAAGCAGTACCTACTGAAAGTGATAGAAGCGCCGGAACAAGCCCAGGGAGTAAAACTGCTTCGAGGGAAACTGGAAGTATCTGTACGAATAAAAAGCGCCGAAAAAGTAAAAGAACTACTAGCCAACTGGTACAAAGCTCGAGCAAAAGAAACCTTCACTAAACGCTTAGATGCCATGCTAGAACAAGCACTTTGGGTAACTGATCGGCCTCCTCTGCGCATTCTGACAATGCAAACCCAATGGGGCAGCTGCTCACCCAAAGGCAGAATCACCCTGAACCCTCACTTGGTGAAAGCGCCTCGTGAGTGTATTGATTATGTGATTTTGCATGAGCTTTGCCATATAGCAGAACATAATCACAGCGAACGATTTTACCGACTGATGCATCAGGTCATGCCTAAGTGGGAAAAGACGAAAGAAAGGTTAGATGGGATGGCGAATGTGATTTGTTATTAGAATAGTCAATTAGAAATTCTCTAATCGTTAGGGGATAAAAAAATTCGAACATGAAATTTTAAATTAACTTTAATAATAGTCTTTATATAACGAATAACACCAAGGATTTCCTCATGAACATTAGTGGTTTTTCGATTAATCAAGTTTTATGGGACAGCCTCAGGAACTGTCAGAAAGAAAGCATTCGAATTGCACTCAGTTACTTAAAAAAACCATTAGACGAAAGCGCAAATTCGTGTTTAATTAGTTTACCGACAGGTGCAGGAAAATCTGGAGTAATAAGCGTTCTATCACATAAGGCCACCCAAAAAAGAGTATTGGTTTTATGTCATCGACGCGCTGTATGTGATCAGCTCATTAAAGATATAAGTGGAAAGTTTTTTATCGATCGCGCAGAAAATGAAGACATCCCACTAAAGTTGGTATTTAGTTCAGTAAATAACACATCTAAAAATGGAATTTATGTCTCCACATTCCAAAAATTACAAACTTTCACAACCACTCAGATTGACCAATTAAAGAAAGATATAGACCTTATAATCATAGATGAGGGGCATTCCGAACCTTCTCCCGTCTGGAGCACCTTAGTTCGGGGAATTGGTGTTCATAAAGTAATTATTACAGCCACTCCTTATCGTAACGATTTATTTAAATTCGATATTTCATCTGATTCTAGTTACATTTATACATTTGAAAGAGCACTTACTGAAAAAATATTAAAAGAGCCAACTTTTGAGTCAATTGCTTTAAATGATTTAAATTCAAGTATCCGTAATTTTCTGACTGAAAACGCAGATTCCAAGTGCATTGTAAAATGTGAGAGTTTTGAAGATATAAATCACTACTATAATCTTATAAATAGTAATCTTAAAGTTCTAGCAATACATGAACAATTTGTGAACGATAAGAGAGAAAATGTAAAGGTTTCTGTACCTTCAGATCTGAAAACCTCTGATTTCGAGGTAATCATCCATCAACGCAAACTTGATGAAGGCATTGACATTCCTCAGGCGAAATTGCTTGTACTAACCTATACAGTAAATAGTGGGAGAGAATTAGTTCAGACAATAGGAAGAATTGTTCGCCTACATAATAATGTCGAGCCGAAAATTGTAGAAATAAACAACGATACAAACCGAAAAATGTGGCTAAACTATAGGAATTTTGATCGCTCACTTAACAATCCAAATGCTGTCAAAAAATTCATAGCCTCGCTAGATAGCAATAAACTAATCGAACGGTACATAGATGCTTTTCCAGATGTTAGCTATTATGGAAACCGATTTGTTCGTAAGTTTGACCTCAACGTATTCAACCCCGAAGAATCATTGAACATACCAACAGCTTCCATTTGCTTTCTAAATGAGTTTGCTGGTTTTAGCAGTCAGTTAATGTCCGACCAACTTTATTGGCGCTGCAATAACGCGGGTGAACTAGCTAAAGAATTTGAAACAGAACTAGAAATTCGTGGTGTTGTATCAATTGCATTTAAAAAATCAAGATTTTTAAAAGACCAATTTTTCTTTGAGCCATCGCTTGAGATTACTTTATTTAAACGTCTATCAAATAATATTCTCGCAATTTACGATAGCCGCGGACGCAAGTTTAGTGGCGATAAGGACTTAAAACTTGGCTCTGCTCTATCGCAAGATAAATTATTTAATGTTATGTCGCTGGGCGAATCAGCATCCACAAAGGAAGCAAGCGGAAAATCAATTAATTCTGCTAGAAAACGGCCAGAAAGCATAGCAATCAAAGGGCGGGATTTAGAAAAAATAGTTGATATGCAAGCTAATGCTTCATATAGGCTTTCGACTATGCGATGCGATACATATGATCAATCGCAAAATAAGCAAGGTAGTTATTATATAGGTGTTGATTCTGGCAGAATTTCCGATCAAAAAGAATCTTCATTTAGTCTAAAGGAACTAAATGATTGGTTATCAGATATTGAGAGAGTGATATCAGAAAATATTGATCTTAATAATGCATTACTTCACTCATATGCAAAACCAATAATGTTTAATTCAAGCTTTGAGGTACAAAGCTTAATTTTCGACTTCTCTGATTTTCATTCTCCGCTTAGCATAATGATAAACGGTTATGAGTACAGCATTGATAATTCTTTTTTATATTTCGAGTACCAAGATGGTGTATTGTTAATTGAAGGTGTTAACGAAAGTAAACTCCTAGTTAATTTTCAAGCTGATGTGCCATTTTTAGTAATAGCCCCAGAAACTGAGATACTTTATTCAACTGACGGCGAGAACTACCAAGAGATAACTGATCTTCTTAATGAAAAACTACATAAAGCGCTGCTTGCCAATGGAATAGGATTTTCGCAAGGTAAGTTTTATCAATTGAAACTACCAGTTCAAGACGCATTTGAGTTAAGCACTTCTAACCTTGCTAACGTTGTAATAGGCCTTAGATCTCTGTCTGGAGACAGTCTGGATGAGAAGGGCTATCAAAATAGTGCCTATCAAATAGTAAACGGAGGCTTCAGCCCTGACTCTATTTTTTATTTAGTCGACATGTTGAAAGCTAATGGTCAAGAAAATCCTACGTTAATCGATATAGGTCCATTCGCTCCATATATTCCGGAGGCTGATTTGTTAATCAATACCGATATGGGCACAGAACCTGCTGACTTCATTATATCCTCTTTAAATAAATTGGTTTTCGTTCACGTAAAATGCGGTAGTTCCGTTAATCCTTTATCGTCTGCCGGAGGTCTTGCGGGAGTTGGATCTCAAGCTATTAAGAATATCGAAATGCTTATTAGCGGCGATATTCAATTGCGGCCAACAAATTGGAACAGACTCAATACAGGTTGGCCTTCGCCGGGTGCGGAGCAAAAAATTCCTGAAAGAATTAGACTTTTTGAAGGCGACCTATTTAATGCTCAGAACGAACAAGATAGGATGAAAACTCTAGAAGATCTCTGGAGTACAGTTGCTGCAAGAAGGCGTTCTACTGCCGTTAAGAAAGAAATTTGGATTGTTGCAGCAAATAGTTTTTCTGTGACCCACTTTGAACAGCAGTTAAGGTTAGGGTCCGGCGCAAATGGCGAAACTTTACAAGCTTATCAATTGCTAAATAGTTGGCTTGCTACAGCTCATGATAATGATGTGGATATTAAGGTGTTTGTTTCACCATAAATGGTATTACCACCATTTTTGAGAGAAATCTATGTGAATTTGGATTATGGCCGACTTAACTAATCCTCATATCTTCTATAAAGATAAAATTACTAAATTAAAGTATTTAATGGAGGAATGAGTGGATTTATTCAAGTTATTGTCGGTAACACAAAAAATTCTAATAGCTTCTTTGTCTGGCTAGCGGGTGTTGATAGAAATAATCGGTGGAGCAATCTCAAAGAATTGTGAGTAATTGATACTTGAATCGCTCAGATAAAAGCAGTGTTAATGACTGTTTCATAAGCAATTCAACGGATTCCGGTTGATCGCTATTTTGTGGAACTTCATTTGTAACGTCTATTTTTTCTGCAAACCGATGCTCTTCATCTGTAACTTCAACCGCTATCTTTGATGAGGCGGCAACTATATTTAAAACGGCTAGATCTTCAGGAAGGTCATCAGCGACTCTTGATGCAAATTCCGACAGTGTGGGTTCTGCAAAGACATACATCCATGCGTAAGGGTCAGCGTTCCCTCTGCGACGTAAAGTTCGGCCCAGTACCTGACGAAAATGAAGCTCTGTACGAATGCGAGTCAGATGACAGCAAACTTGAATACGAGGAATATCAGTCCCTTCTGCAACCATTCCAACAGCCACGATCCAGCGTTCAGAACTGATACGAAACTTCTGAATTTCAGCACGAGCATCAGGACTGTCACTGCTAACCAAAACAACTGTAAGCGCTCAAACAACCCCATCTAAAACCCACGCCGAAATCCCTCTAAACTGTCTTCAAATTATTTAACGAGACAG
>OJAV01000198.1_pt1 | contig 29603 bp, 25 predicted proteins | sample 1590081 | NCBI WGS metagenome assembly OJAV01 (sample SAMN05416852, study PRJEB24817) | seawater metagenome | isolation source: Sea water | place: Canada:Atlantic | collected 2013-07
TCATGCCTAGTCTCGTGGGCTCGGAGATGTGTATAAGAGACAGACCGAGTTGTCGACAAGAAGAAAGATACCATACTTTCTTCTAACCACGCTTTATTTGCTAGTCACACGCCTTTTTTAATACAAGAAACAGCAAAAAAACGTTTCATCGCGTTAAAACTAATCACTTGTAAGGCTAGTTGTAATAAAACGTGGTTGTCAGTTTTAGGTCAGTGTTATACTAATCCACAATATTAATTAATTTTAAACGTTAAGATTATTTTTAAACGTTAATTCAAACGCTAAGGGGAACACGCGAATGGCCGAGACTGAGCACCGTCCGACCAACTTTATCCGTCAGATCATCGACAAAGACCTTGCCAATGGTGTGCACGAGAGTATTAAAACTCGGTTCCCGCCGGAGCCAAATGGCTTTTTGCATATTGGTCATGCAAAGTCTATTTGCCTAAATTTTGGTGTTGCGCAAGATTACTCAGGTTCTTGTAATCTGCGCTTCGACGACACAAACCCAGCAAAAGAAGACATTACCTTCGTTAACTCTATTAAAGAAGACGTTAAATGGTTGGGTTTTGAGTGGGATGGTGAAGAGCGTTACTCTTCAAATTATTTCGACCAGCTTCATGGTTTTGCGAATGAATTAATCGACAAAGGCCTAGCTTACGTCGACTTTTCTACTCAAGACGTGATGCGCGAACTACGTGGCACATTAACTGCGCCAGGTAAGAATAGCCCATACCGTGATACCGACGTTGAAACCAACCAGCGTGAATTCGCTAAGATGACAGCGGGCGATTATAAAGAAGGTGAGTGTAGTCTTCGCGCTAAAATCGATATGGCTTCACCGTTTATGTGCATGCGTGACCCGGTAATTTATCGTGTTAAACACGCTCACCATCACCAAACGGGTGATAAATGGTGTGTGTACCCCATGTACGATTTTACGCACTGTATTTCGGACGCCATTGAAGGTATTACCCATTCATTGTGTACCTTGGAGTTCCAAGACAACCGCCGTTTGTATGATTGGGTGATTGAAAATATCACTATTGATAGCACACCACGTCAGTATGAGTTTTCACGTCTTAACCTTGAATACACCGTATTGAGCAAACGTCGATTAATTCAGCTGGTTGAAGAAAATCACGTTAGCGGATGGGACGACCCTCGCATGCCGACTGTGGCAGGCTTGCGTCGTCGTGGTTATACCGCGGGTTCAGTACGTGAATTTTGCAAGCGTATTGGCGTGACTAAAATGGACAACATGGTAGAAATGTCCATGCTAGAAGCGTGTGTTCGTGAAGACTTAAACGTGAACGCACCTCGTGCGATGGCAGTTCTCGATCCTATTAAATTAGTGATTGAAAATTATCCAGAAAACGACAGCGAAATATTAGTAGCGCCAAATCATCCTAGTGATGAGGCTATGGGCACACGCGAAATTAGTTTCGGTCGTGAAATTTGGATTGAAGCGGAAGATTTTCGCGAGTCAGCAAATAAAAAGTTCAAGCGTTTAGTGCTAGACAAAGAAGTGCGTTTACGTAATGCGTATGTAGTTAAAGCTAATCGTGTTGAAAAAGACGCAGAAGGTAACGTAACCACGGTTTACTGTACCTATGATGCTGACACGCTAGGTAAAGATCCGGCTGATGGCCGCAAGGTTAAAGGCGTTATCCATTGGGTTGACGCAGGAACAGCGCAGCAAGCTGAGTTTAGGTTGTACGATCGCTTGTTCAACGTGCCTAACCCAGCCGCTGAAGAGAACTTTACTGATGTGATAAACCCAGAGTCATTAACGGTTCTGACTGGCTGGGCTGAAGCTGGGCTTGCTAAGCGAGCGCCTGAAGCAGGTGCATGGCAGTTTGAGCGTACCGGTTATTTTTGTTTAGATGCAGACAGTACAGATGACAAGCCTGTATTTAACCGCACGGTAGGGTTACGTGATACGTGGGCTAAAATGGGCGACTAAGCCACGCCATCAAGAAAACATAAAGTATCACTATTATAAAGCCGCGTTTACGCGGCTTTTTCTATTGCTATGTGTTGGTAGTCACTTTTAGCGCTTAGGTTGGCAATCAAGAGATTGACCATTCACATCAATACTGTCGTTACCCATGAGGTAAAGATACATAGGCATGATGTCGGCAGGTGTTTTCAATGTATCAGGATTTTCAGCAGGAAAAGCCTGCGCGCGCATATTAGTGCGTGTGCCACCTGGGTTAATACAGTTAAAGCGCAGCGACTTATTTTGATACTCGTCAGCTAACGTCTGCATGACACCTTCTGTAGCGAACTTCGATACCGCATAAGTCCCCCAAAACGCGCGACCTTTTCGCCCAACGCTAGAGGTAGTAAAAATAACCGATGCATTATCAGCTTTTTCTAGGGCAGGGATTAGCGCCTGTGTTAAGAAAACCGTACCATTTACGTTGGTTTGCATCACATCAAGCCATTCTTGTTGCTCAATATCTTTAAAAGAACTTAAATGCCCAAGCACAGAAGCGTTGTGTAACACACCATCTAACTTACCGAATTGGTCTATAATGGTTTGCGTCATTTGTTGATAGTGTGACGGTGTTGCGCCTTTTATATCTAGCGGTACTATTGCAGGCTCTGGTGCAGGTTCAGCACTTCCAGCATTTACGATTTCGTCGTAAACGGCTTCTAGCTTAGAGACGGTTCTGCCTAATAAAATACAGGTGGCACCATGTTTTGCGTAAGTCCGCGCTGCTTGAGCACCGATGCCATCGCCAGCACCTGTGATAAGAATGACTTTACCCTTTAATAAATCGGCAGGGGCTTGATAATCGTTCATCAGTATCCTTAATAAATTCGCATATAGTTATCTGCGCAATAGGTTCATATTATATAGGTGCAGATGATACTCACACTACGCAATAAGTAAAACTTTCGAAGTATAAAAACACCAAACGTAAAAAAAAATAACGTTTAGCGTTAACAAAACTTTGCAAAGTTGCAACAAAGTTAATAAGATTGAGGGAGATACAACTGGTCTAACATGTTTGAAACTCGGTGAGTTTGCAGTAAGAACAAGGCGTTAAAGGTGCCAGCTTACAAGCAATGCGAGTTTTAGATACACAGAATAACAACAATGCTTGTAGGGAGTAAGAATGAGAAAACTCATATTAAGTTCCAGTGTGGCCCTTGCGCTGGGTCTAACAGGCTGTGGCGGCTCCGATGATACCCTGTCCGATATTCAGGCCGAGACAGAGGTCCAAACACCATTTTCACGTATCGTGTTTGATCCCGCTAGTGGCGATTTAAATATACCTAATGATCTTCTAATGCTACCAGGGGATGACGGCTTTTTCGATTATACCCTTAACATTCCGGTAGACGATCCAACTAACTTTGCTGACCCACAAAACGCACTTAATGTACTAGACGGATGGTCAACACAGCATCCATTTGCTATATCGGTAGAGACGCCGGCAGGTGTTTCACTTGACGCGTCTACCTTGGCGGCTGGCGTGTTGATGTTTGAAGCAACCCTAGGGTTGGATTTAAATGATCCAGATTGCGCGCAAATCACGACGCCTTCTGCGGGTTGTAAGCTTGGCGATCAGTTGGTTTACGGCGAAGATTATGTGCTTTCTCTTGCTGATGAATCAACAATTACCTTTGTGCCATTAAAGCCACTGAAGCCGGCTCAAGGTCACATGTTGGTAATGACCACCGCGTTGAAAGATTCGTCTGGTAAGTCTGTACAAGGCTCTACATCGTGGGATTCAACACGACAAGACATCAATACACTGCCATTATCAAGTGATGATCAATTATTGCTTCAAGGCATTGTGAACTCACTGGTAAACCCAGTGATTGGTGCTGGTTATGAGCGTGAAGATATCACCTATGTTTCCGCATTCACCACGCAATCAATTGCGAATTCACTCGATACCATCAAAAAAGTAATGGTAGGTGAGTTTGCAGAACGCGCTGCTGCTGGAGACCCAACCGCGGGTGAAGCACTTCCTGTTATTGTAGTAGGAGACGTTGATAGTGCACCTACGGCTATGGAAGCATTAAATTTAGTTACCGAAGAAGTAGTCGCTGGTGCGGTCTCAGTCGGTATCGACAGTTTACCTGCTGAGGCAGCAGCCCTAGTACCTGTTATTGAAGCCACCGACTTCAGTGCCCTTGAAACGTGCGCTGGGTTAGCAGGTACCGTGTCTGGTCAGTTATCTGCCCAATGGGGTGCGGTTAACGATTTCGCTGTGGCTGTGTCGACTGGCATACTTGCTGAAGCGGGTCCATTTTGTGCCGCACAACGTTATGAGGGTAGCGTGTCGCTTCCTTATTTCCTAGGTGTTCCCAGTGCAGAAAACCCAACTGCACCAGTTAATGAATTTTGGCAAGCAGCTTGCGACAGCGGTATTGTGTTGGCAACGGCTTCTGATGAAGTACTCGCCAGTGCCACACCAGGTCCAAACTTTGAAACGTGTTCAAGCCTTGGCTTATCTGATTTACGTGTTGATGGCGAAATGCTAGATAACGCGCGTAACATCACTAAGTTTAACCCATTCCCTCAGATGACGGGCGGAAACATGGGTGAAGAAACGCTAGATGTGCAGGTGACAATTCCAGACCCAGCAATTGCTGGTGCACTCGGCTTCTCTGTCAGCATGCCTGATGCGGGTTGGCCAGTAGTGATTTTAGCCCATGGTATTACGAGTAAAAAAGAAGATATGCTAGCCATTACGGGTACGTTGTCGTTGGCAGGTATTGCTTCAGTGGCTATCGACCAACCACTTCACGGTACTCGTGGTTACGACTTGGACGGCGACGGCACTGATGACATCAATGCTACAACGGTAAGCGCGACGCATTACATGAATTTGGCAAGCTTACCAACTGCTCGTGATAACCTGCGTCAAAGCGTGTCTGATTTATTGGGCTTACGTTTAGGTTTGAACGCAGTAGTTGATGCTACAGCAAGCCAGAACGTGTCATTTGATATGTCTCGTGTGTCTATCATGGGTGTATCACTAGGCGCTATTACTGGCGGTAACTTTGCCGCAGTAGCGAATACCAGCATGGGCGAGACTTTAGGTGCGCTAGACGGTATGTATGCTGTTAAACAAGCCTCGTTAGAGTCTCCAGGAGGCGGTGCGGCTCAGTTCTTACTTGAGTCTCCTACTTTTGGTCCGCTTATCAAAGGGTTATTGTTATCACAGTCATCTGAAGATTTTGTTGCCTTGTTAACTCAGCTTTATGGCACAACGGATGTTTCAGAAGCACAATTAGTGGGTGCGGTAAGCGCATTTATGGATGCCTTAAGTGATGAGCAAGCAGCAGAAGTAAATGCGGTACTTGCTGAGTTTGCATTTGCAGCACAAACTGTGATGGATGCTGGAGACCCAACTAACTATGCCACTACGCTTGGTGAAACGACACCAGTACACATGATGACGGTAGTAGGTGATGGCGGCGAAGAAAACCTGCCTGACCAAGTGATACCAGTAACCACATCATTACCATTGTCTGGCCAGTTAGCGCTTGCCAATACCATTGGTTTAGAGCAGGTCACGACTACCCAATCTGGTACCGATGCACTAAGTGGCTTGGTCTTATTTAACAGTGGTGCGCATGCATCAAGTTTAAGCCCAGCCTCCAGCGCTGAAGTTACGGCTGAAATGCAAAGAGAAGTAGCCGGGTATATTTCTACTGACGCTACAGTATTACCCATTACTGATGAAACGGTTGTATCTAACTAACGATATGTAACTAGTTGATTTGTAATTATGAAAAGGCCGACTTATGTCGGTCTTTTTTTTTGCTTATTTAAGCTAAAGATCAAAATGTTGTTTGAATGTTTCTTATTGTTAATGTAGTGTTAATTGGTCGGATCTGTTGAAGAAAAAAAGATACAGGATCTTGATTTCGAGTATTACAACAATAAGGGACAGTTTGTGAAAATACCAAAAAATCGTATTTTGCCATATCGTACACTTCTCGCAGCCTCTATTGCTGCCACGCTAGTAGGTTGTGGAGGGAACGATAATAATTTTGATAACGTTCAAACGCCTACCACCCCTGAGCCATCTCCCGTTGAACCTACACCTACACCGGTACCAGCTTTCGATACAGATGGTGTATTAACGGCTGACATAACGTGGACGACTTACGGTGTACCTCATATTAAAGCGGATAATCTAGAAAGTATGGCCTACGGGGTGGGTTATGCGTTTGCTAAAGATAATTTGTGTGTTTTAGCCGACCAAATTATTAAATATAATTCCGAGCGCTCGAAATAGAGGGTCGGCAACGATTCCTCCATTAAACAGCCAGAAGATCAATTAATAACCAATTCAGAATCTTTATCCGATACTGGGATTGGTATATCGAACTCGACGCTGGGAACTTCCCGGTCCATGTTCATTGAGTACGTTCCAAAACGGTTGATATTCCTCCTGCGGAAAGGTGATGTCCCGGCTAGCACTTCGGGATCGATCGGATAACCCTCTTCTGCCAACTCCCCAAGCGCCTTGGTCATCGTCACCACGTTGTAAAGGATAATCATGTTGGCGACGAGGTGATTGTATTTGATTATTTTTTGCTGTTCGTGCCGAACGTTCTCCGCGATTAAGCCATCATTACCAAACATCACCCACTGCAAGAAATCGTTAAATTCCTCACTTTTACACGTCGCTGCCTGAATCATTTCCCTGATTTCAGCCTCCGCAATGTATTGCAGTAAGAACACGGTTCGCACGACTCGACCAAGCTCACGCAAGGCCAGATAAAGCTTGTTTTTTCTGGAATAGGTTCCCAATCGCCGCAGTATGGTCGAAGCGTTGATTCTTCCCGCTTTTACCGATAACGCAATGCGTAGCATATCGGGCAGACACGATTCAATTAGCTCCCACTTTATGGTGTCCTTGAACAAGGTGTCGATGTGCTTGAAATGATCTTCTTTACTGGTCCGGTAAAGTTTCAGATGCTTAATGCCCCTAATCCTGGGCATTAGCTTGATACCCAGCAAGTAAGCAAGTCGGACCAGCGGGGGCATTTGAACGAAAACCTACGGTTTTGAATCCTGTGGCACCCTCGAAACCGTAGGTTTCCGTCAGATAGCCGCTAACCCGGCATTTGCCCTTAAAACTTGGTCATCTTTGGAACATTACTGAATATTCAATGCTGTGACAGCCTTTTTCATAGCGAACCCTGGAGTTGTTTGAATTGTCCTAGGATCATCGCCTTTTCCTGAAGAATTACCTTGTTCTCATCGGTCAGATACGTCACTTTATCCTGGATGGTTTTCACCTCGGTTTTGGTGGCCTTCAAAGCTTGGGATAACACGGCCAATTCCTTATCGACATCTGCTTTCTGAGCAGTGAGAGCTGCTATTTTTTCTGCCAATTGCTCATTTTTATGCTGGTATTCCTGGTTCTTCGTCATGGCGTCTTCAAGGTCGCGCTTCAGGTTCTGGGTCTCATCTACCTTTCCGTTCAAATCCCTGTTTAGCGTCGCATTGGTCTGTTCAAGTTTATCTGCATTGCTTTGTAACTGCGCATTGGCATCAAATAACTCGGACACTCTTGACTCAGCCTGGTCGAACCGGTGTTGCAGTTCCTGCATCTGGTCTTTCAACCCCTGGGTATCGATCCGGAACTGTTCGCGTTCTTGCTGACGGTCTTCGGCAGTGCGCTGCTGATAATGTTCAAAATGATCGCGGATGTCCTTATTTTCCTGCTTAAGTTCCGCAATACTTTCCTTTAATTCAGCGGTTCGCACAATGGCTTCGTCTCGTTGGGCCTCGGCTTTGACCACGCTGATACGCACATCTTCCAGAGACTTGTCTAACGCGCTTTTTTCTTTGTTCTGCCGTTCAATCTGGCTCTCAAGATCCTGTTGTCGGGCAGTAAGTTGCGCGATGGTGTTTTTGGAATCGGCCAATTCTTTGCGGAGTTCTTTATTTGACGCCTCAAATTCCTGACGGGTCTCCTCAATACGGTGGTCGGCCATCTGCTGTACCCGCTCGTGGAGTGATTTCACTACCTCCACCAGGTCATTCGGGAGTCCACCGATATCGGCTACCTCTCCGTTGTCTGATCGCCAACGCTTGAGCAGCGGCGCGATGGTGCTTTTGCTGCCGGTGCCCATATGTTCCCGCACTCGATCCACCGTAGGCTCCTGGCCTTGGGTTTTGATGGCTTCGGCGGCTTTGGCGACATCGTGGTAAGTGACTCCGGCGCGTGCCATAGGAGATTTCCTCTCAAACTATTTAGTAACGTATTATGTAACACGTAATATAACATTATATTTATGCTTATCAAAGTTTCTTGAGTTTCAATTGTTAACCTTCGATAATAAATGTTATCGTTGGTTATGGTATTAAGCTGAAAATCTTCTGCTTGTAACGCCGGTACATAGCCGCCTTTCTGGTCACACCGATAGGAATCCAATTCATGAACACCAAACCACCCAAAATGGCCACCGACTTAGCATTACGTAATGAGGAATCGAACCAGATTGCTCATCGGGAATCCGAGTCACTGCGGCACTACCTCCAGGCGGCCACCTCCGATAACACCCGCAAGGCCTACCGATCCGCCATTCGCCAATTTGAGAAATGGGGTGGCCGGTTGCCGACTGACCGAGATACGGTGGTGCGCTATCTGCTCGCCAGGGCCGAATCGCTCAACGCCCGGACGTTAGATCTCCACCTCACCGCCATTAGCCAGTGGCACCATTACCAAGGCGTCACTGATCAGGTGCGCGATCCCCTGGTGCGGAAAACCATGGAAGGCATTCGTCGCACTCATGGCCAACCCAAACGCAAGGCCAAGGCCCTACGCCTGGAACACATCGCACAAATGGTGGATTACCTGCGGTGTTTGCCGGATAGCAAAAAGAAGCATAGGGATATCGCCCTGGTGTTGACCGGCTTTTTCGGCGCTTTTCGTCGCAGCGAACTGGTGGCCATTCAAATCAGTGATCTGAATTGGGAGCCGGAAGGCCTGATCATCCGGTTGCCGCGCTCCAAAACGGATCAACAGGCGGCAGGGCTGGCCCGCGCCTTACCTTTCGGTACGCCAGGTTGTTGTCCGGCTACAGCAATCAAGGCCTGGATGGATAGCGCTGAGATTGATAGCGGCCCGCTCTTTAGGCCGGCTAACCGCTGGGATCAGGTGACGCCCAGGCCTCTGAACCCAGGGGCAATTAATGACTTGCTCAAAACCCTGGGCAAGGCCTGTCAGTTCGACTTCGTGCCCGAGTTGAGCAGTCACAGTTTTCGCCGCGGCCTTTCCACTTCGGCGGCTCGAGAACGGGTAGACTTCGAGCTGATCAAGAAACAAGGCGGCTGGAAAAGCGATGCAACGGTCTGGGAGTACATCGAAGAAGGCCAGCAACTTTCGAATAATGCCTCGCTGATATTGATGGAAAAGTTGGTCACGCTGATCGACCCCGTATAACCCGACAAATCACGAATCCCACTCTCAATTCATCTTTGCGTCTCCAGCGCTGCCCGTATCGCTTTCGCCAGATCCTCGGGCTGGCCCTTGCCCCAATAATGCAGGAAATAGTAGGAAGGCGTTTCACCGGTCATATGGTTGTGCAGCGCCACGATGTGGATGCCCGCCTGACGCAGCGCCCGCATCACCGGCTGGATCTCGTCCGCGGTCATGGCAAAATCCCCATCGACGACCGCCTGCTTCTCATTCCCGGAGAAGGCGGCCCAGGTGGACAGGCCCATGGATGCGCCAAATTCCACACCGTGCATTCTGGCGCTGCGCCCGAACGTGAATTTCAGCACCTGCCCGTTAAGGCTGCCCTCGGCATCCAGAATCTTTTCCAACGTCTTGGTGTTGTATTTGCCGGTGATATCGGGCACATCACCCGGAAATCGTTCTTGCGGTACGGGATGCTTTTTACGCACTTGTTTAATGGCATCCCACATGGCCTTAACGCCTTCGGCGAGTGACTCGGCGTTTCGTCCATGGCCGCCGATGTGCATAAAGTAAACCGGCGGACGGTCGAACACGAAATGGTTGTGCAGCGCGGTGATGTCCAGGCCGTGGGCAAAGGCGGCGTCCATGGCCGGGGTGATTTCATCCTCAAACACCACCGTATCCCCCATCACCATAACACCACCCTCCGGCAAGGCCTTGAACGCGGCCCAACTCCCGAGGCCCGCCGGCGGCGGGAACTTCATACCGTCAACGGTGACGGGCACGTCGTCGCGCTTCCAGCCGATACGCACCACGCCATCAGGTTTGGCCGTTGCCTGGGTGCCAGCCGCCTGGCCAATGGCCTTATCATCGAGGCGGCCGGAATCGTCGGCCATTGTTATGGATGCTTGAATGAATAAAGCGCACATTAGAATGAATGCTCGAAGCGGAGACATTGTCATGGCTATTCCTCTTTTTTTGTTGCTGTGAAACATTTTTGGCTGTATTGGGGGGTTACGCCGCCGGGGCGCCTGCAAATAACAGATGGTACACAATACCCAGCAGTGCGCTGACTAAAATCATCGGCAACATGCCCACCTTAAAGCGCAACATAGCGATAAAGGCGCCCGCGGCCAGCGCGACGCTGACAATGTGGATGCTGCCCCAGGCGGGTATCAGCAGTAGCATACCATAGGCCCGTACAGTTTCAACCTCGTTAAAGGCGACGTGCACCGCGAACCAGATGGCGAGATTCAGCATCACGCCCACCACGGCCGCCGTGACCGCCGACAGCGCCGCGCTCACCGCCTGGTTGCCGCGCAGTGTTTCCACATACGGCGCGCCCAGGAAGATCCACAAAAAGCAGGGAACGAAGGTGACCCAGGTGGCTAAAACCGATGCCAAGATGCCTGCTGTGAAGGGGTCGAGCGTTCCCGGAGCCCGGAAGGCCCCCATAAAGCCCACGAATTGCACCACTTGGATCAGCGGGCCGGGTGTAGTTTCCGCCATACCCAGACCATCCAGCATTTCCCCCGGTGCCAGCCATCCATAGTTTTGTACCGCCTCCTGGGCCATGTAGGCCAGCACCGAATAGGCGCCACCGAAGGTGACAACCGCCAGTTTGCTGAAGAAAAGCCCAATCTGGGTGAACACATCCTCATAGCCCAAGGTCACAAGCAGGGCGACAAGTGGCGCAAACCACAGCGGCAGCCAGACGGCGAGCACCTTGAGTGCCCGCCCCCGTGACGCCCGGGTATGGCTTGCCGCGCCGCCCTCCATCATGGCATCAATCGCACGCCCGGCGTCCTCGGGGGTATCGTGCCCCTTGATGACCACAAAGCGTTCCGGATCGACATGCCGACCCAGCAGACCGATCAATCCGGCGGTAACGATTACGATCGGGAAAGGCACGGCAAAGAAGAAGATCGCCACGAAAGCGGCGACCGCCAATGCGTACATGTAGGCGTTCTTGAGGACGCGCTTGCCGATGCGGATCACCGCCTGGATCACGATCGCCAGCACGGCCGCCTTGATACCGAAAAACAGGGCCTGCACCAGTGACGCTTCCTGATATCCAGCGTAGAGCAGACTGAGCACCAGAATGCTGAGAAAGCCCGGCAGCACGAACAGGGCGCCCGCAACCAGTCCACCCTTGATGCCATGCAGCAGCCAGCCGATATAGGTGGCCAGTTGCTGGGCTTCAGGTCCGGGCAGCACCATGCAGTAATTCAGCGCGTGCAGGAAGCGGCTCTCACTGACCCATTGCTTTTCATCCACCAGAATACGGTGCATCACCGCGATCTGGCCGGCGGGACCGCCAAAGCTCAGGATGGCGACCCGCAACCAGACACGCACGGCCTCCCCGAAGGTGATGTAATGGCCGAAAGCATTGAGGTTACCAGCGGTCGCATCCCTGGTGATTTGATTGGACCCGCTGCTTGGCGGTGCAGATGAAGTTGACGGTTCGTGCATGGTTATTGTTCCTTAACGTAAGTGACCAACAGGCTGTCGAAAACCTGATTGGCAGCTTGTAATAATTGATCATCATCGCTATGGGTTTCGCGCAGCCCTATCAATACACACTCGACCCCGGCGGCCTCCGGCGGCTGATGTCCCCCCACATCGAGGTAGTGCACGAGTTTTCCAAGCCGGAGTAGCGCGGGTGAATCCAGGTCGAAGCTCGCCAGCAGCGTTTCGAAAGTGACTTTTTCTTCCACGTGAGTAAAGGTCGCCCCATCGAAATCGAACCCCAGCGCCTCATCCGGGCAGTCGTCCGGCGAGGCCAGCCATAAAAAGCGTGCGGATGGATCGATGAAGCGGCCAATCAGCCAGGCACTGGCCAAACGGTCCACCCACGGCCGACGCCGCGTCGCCCAGAGCCTGCCTTGATAATCGGCTCGATCAAGACGGCGGATTGTGCGAGGTTCGGGCTGCGGCTCATCGGGAGACAAGACCCGGTTGGCATCGCTTTCCAGCTGTTTCAGAGCCGTATCGATTCGATCCCGCGCGGCACCGGGGAAAAAATCGATGGCTGACAGTCGCGTGAAGCTTTTGCGCAGTTTGCGTGTTTCCTTCATGACCTCCATGGCGGTTTCCGGCAAGAGCTTTGCCCGCAGGTCCGCCATCGCCGAGTCCAGCGACTCATAGTCTTCCGAGCGATCGAATAGCGCGGGGAACGCTTCGGTTTCAGGATCATTAGCGTGCAGTACATGGGCGGTCCCGCCATTATCACGGACATCCTGGGCAATTGCCTCTAGCTTTTCGGCATGATCAGAGATGGCTGGCAGTAGATAGACGCCATCACGCAGCGAAACGGCCCCCAGGGCTTTGATGGCGCGCCATGCCCGCATGCGCACGGTGGCGTTTTCAGTGGGGAGTGAAAGTATCAGCAGTATCCAGGACATGCGTAGATCTTAGCACATATATGTTATAATCTCTACACATTTTTAAACCGAATAACCCTTGGGCAAGAGCGATTGCCTTTAAAGGCGGTGATGCACCTTTAAATACCGCATCCATCAATAAAAACAGCGCTATAGCGTAGTTGGCGTGACCGGAGCCAAGTGAGGTCCTATGACAGCCAAAGAGCAGTTCTTAACCAATCAGCAGCGGTACCAACCGTTAATATTGCCGCAACGATTCTCCGATGAGGAAATGGTTCGCGATTGGACGCTAAGCCGTCGTGATTGCGAGGTCGTCAACAAGTATCGCAAGCAATATCGCCTGGGATTTGCCATCCAACTGTGTGCCATGCGCCTCTATGGCCGGTTTCTAAACCAGCTTCATGATCTTTCGCCACGAGTGATCAGCTATCTGAGTAGTCAACTCGATCTTCCTCCTACGCTAACGGTGGAAGTGCCCGAAAGAGAAGCCACGGTGTTGGAACACCGGAACAATATCCTCAAGTACCTGGGCTTTCATCGGTTTGACGACAAAGTGGAAGCAGATCTGGACCGCTGGATTGAAGAACATGCCCAACAGGGACTGCTTCCGGATGAACTTTTTCACCGGGCAGAACGCCACCTTCTGTTGAAACGTATTGTTTTACCTGGCCCCACGACGATCGAAAGACAGATCATCCGCATATGTAACCAGGTACACGCTCAGCTTTTTGAGCAAGTGTTTGATCAGATGTCGCCGGAATTACGCGATGCCATTGACGATTTGTTGCAAGCCACCGACGGCAATCAACGAACCTACTTCAACCAACTCAAAGAGTACCCGCCGGGTGCGAAAATATCATCACTGAAACGCTATTTGGAACGCTATGACAATCTGGTGTCCACCGGCATTAATGAGTTCGAAGAAAAGGTCATTGATACCGCTTTTCTTAACTACCTGTACCGACTGACCAAGCGTTACAGCGCTAAGGACATGAAGCGCTTCAAGGACCATAAGCGCTATGCATTGATGGTTTGCTTCCTGTTGGAATCCCGCAAGATCCTGTTGGATCATCTGGTCAAAATGCATGATCAGTACATGACAGAGCTATGCCGGCAAACCAAAAACAGCCACGACAAAAAACACAAGGAGTTTCGCAAGCGCCAAAAGAAAGCCATCGATGCTGTGCTTGAAACCACGCATGTTTTGCTGGAATGGCCGGATGAACAGCCATTGTACAAGAAGGACTTGTGGCAACGCATTGACGAGAAACATCTGCTGGCATCCATTGACGACCTGCACATTTTTAAACGCCTGGAGGAACGCGGCTACTGCGATTTGTTGCTGGCCCGTTATCCCAGTTTGCGAAAATATTTTGCCGACTTTATCCGGTTACCATTTGAAGTGGCTAAAGGTTCCGGGCCGCTGATAAAAGCTATTGAGTTCGTCCGGAAATTGGATGATGGCGACCTGAAAAAGCTACCCGAGAACACACCGACAGCATTCATTCCCCGCGAACTACGCCGCAGCCTTAAAGATCAAGCCGATAACATCAATCGCAACGTTTGGGAAATGGGATTGGCTCTCGCTATGAAAGACGCCTTGCGTTCCGGCGATTTGTACTTGCCGCAGAGTAAGCAGCATGTTTCGTTCTGGGATCTCACCTTAAATGAACCCAGTTGGGATGAAACCAGACAGGCTGTCTATACCGAACTTCAACAGCCTCCACCGCACGAAGTTCGAGCCGCCATTTCAACGCAGTTCCACGAATCAGTCTCTGAAGCGAAAAAGCTGTTCGGCCTGGACAACTTCGCGGAAATTCAAAACGGCCGATTGAAACTCAAACGTGATGACAAGCTCGAGGTCCCGGATAAAGTCAACCAACTGCAAAAAGTGATCGATGCACATATGCCCAGCATACGTATCGAACAGCTTCTGATGGAAGTAGATCAAATGACACATTACAGCCGTCATTTTGTCCCTATCCAGCACCATCAATCGCGCCCCAAAGCCTTTTACAAAAGCCTGATGGCCGCCATTATTTCGCAGGCCACCAACCTGGGTGTCGTATCCATGAGCAATAGCGTTAAAGGTGTGACCGTCGATATGCTCCGGCATATCCTGCAATACTATATTCGAGAGGAAACCCTGATCAACGCCAGTGCTGAAATTGTGTATCAACACCATGAGCTGCCGTTGAGTGCGGTGCACGGAACCGGTACATTGTCCTCATCGGATGCGCAACGCTTTAAAATCCGCGCCGACAGCCTGTTGGCTTCTTACTATCCCCGCTACTACGGTTATTATGAAAAAGCCATCGGGATCTACACCCACGTTTCCGATCAATATTCAGTGTTCAGCACCAAGATTATTTCCTGTAGCCCGCGTGAAGCGCTGTATGTTTTGGACGGCCTGCTGGAGAACAACACGATTCTGAAAATCCGGGAGCACACCACCGATACACATGGCTATACCGAAATCGTCTTCGCACTCTGTCATTTGCTCGGATTCTACTTTATGCCACGCATTCGGGATCTCAAAGATCAGCAGCTTTACCGTATTGACAAAACCGTCGATTACGGCGACCTCAACCATTTACTCACCAAAACAGCCGATCTGGCCATCATTGAGGAACAGTGGGAATATATGATGCGAGTGGCGATTTCACTGAAGCAGAAAACTGCGCCAGCACACGTCATCGTCCAACGATTAACCAATAGTTCACCTTCGGATCGCCTCACCAAAGCCTTTACGAACTTGGGGCGGATTATCAAGACCGAATACATTCTGCGGTACCTGACTGACAAAGAACTCCGTCAAACCGTCCAACGGCAACTGAATAAAGGGGAATACCGACATAAACTGCCGCGCTGGATATTCTTTGCGGATCAGGGTGAATTCACCACAGGCGACTATGAAGAAATCATGAACAAGGCCAGTAGTCTCAGCTTTGTGTCCAATGCCATTCTGTACTGGAACACCATCAAGATAAGCGACATTGTGGAGCAGCTTCGGCAGCAAGGGGAGGAAATCGACGACGAGACCTTATCTCATATCTCGTTGTTGCCCTATAAGCATGTGTTACCCAACGGTACATACTTTATTGAAGATGAGGAGAAGGGATGATTCGCCGGAAACCTACGGTTTCGACGTGGTCACTGGGTTCAAAACCGTAGGTTCTCGTTCAAATGCCCCCGCGGGTCCAAGTCCGAATACGGCTTCACTTTGGGATTGAGTATCTCCATGAATGGTGTCGGGCTGAATGTCTGATTGGTTCTTCAATAACCCATCAAGGATATACACAGCTTCATAAACTCCACAGGGGATGAAGTGGCTGAATAACGCAATATAGGTATCAGACAAATGATAGTAGCCGAGGCCACCAGTACCCAAATACCGCAAATGGTGTTCACTCAGTAGATTTTGCTCATATAGATCCCACTTGGTTGCGTCGGCTGAAGCCGTCTTGCCTGTGCCCCAAATCTTCGGAAGGGAAAATCGGTTGTAGGCATTAATGACTTTGGTAATGGCTTCATCAATCTTCTCTTCCGTCGAATGACGCAGGTTCAACCATGCGATCTGTCGACGGTTAATGCCCTCAATGGAACGGGAGGTTTGTGTGGGCCCCAGGTTACATCCATAACAAAACAAGGTAACGATAAAGCGACGCTGATGATCCGTGAGTTTGGTTTCATGGCCAGACAATGGTTTGAATCCTTTGCTTAACCCCAGCCACTTTTCCATATCAATCAACACGTCCAGGATGCTGGTTTCAGAGAGCCGATCATCCAATGCCCGATTGATTCTTTCCAGCGCGGCGGGAATGGGCTTACGTTTAACACGCTGAATGACCAATTCACCGTTTTCGATTCTCACCTGGTCATTTCCTGGGAATTTTTTATCGGTTTCTTTCGATGACTTTCGCAACCAACGTTTAAGCTCGGCAATAAGTGCTTTGGGGTCGGTAAGGATGCCGGCCAGATCGCCGTACTCGGCAATCTGTTCGTGATACTCATCCCAACTTACCAACTTGTCCCGGAAATCGCCATACTTATCACTGCCCATGATCACCACGTCACCGGACTTCAACTCCTGGGCCAGCGTTGTGAATAAACAGAGTTCGAAATATTTTCGATGGACCTCCGTGTTGTTTCTGTTGCGGGTAGTTTTTCCGGTAATCAGTTTTAACCATTTTTCGGGTATCCACGACAGATCAATCGGCTCACCCTTGGCATTCACGGCATCCAGTGTCGGTTTACGACTACGGCGATGCCCCATGATCAACGCCAAAGCGTCGAGGGTCGATTGATCCTGGGTTGTCGATTGCAAATCCATGTGGGCGACACAATCGAACAGCAAAGCCCGCTTGCTCCGGTAGAGTGATAGCATAAAGGGCAGATAATTATTGTTGGCATAAGCCAACTGCTCGTCACAGCGTTTTTTTAGTACGTCGGGTTCTTCCTGAAATGCCTGGGCAATCGCGTCGAGACGTTCTGTCTTGGTACCGGGAGTCTGATACGCCTGGATAACATCTCGCAATGCCGCGATCAGAGTGTCAACCTGCTGTGTTTGTGAGAGCTGGTGCTGTTTAAGGGCTTCATTGGCGTGATTGATCAGGTTCTGGATGATACGGATAAAAATGTCGGCAATGTCATCCGAGGCTTTTCCGGTCTGAGCGCGAATGAAAAGTGCCGCCAAGGCATAGCGTTTAAGCTCGGCCAACTCATTCATGTTGGCGACGTTGAGGGCTCTCGCTTCAATGACAAAACGTTTGAGCTTGGGTGCGGGTAGTGTCAGGTCTTTCGGCAGGCCATCGTCAAAAGTCCGTAACCAGCGTAAGTGATCCACAAACTCTTTGACGTTACTTACAGTCGGCTTTCGCGGTTCCTGCTTGATGAGATCCCATAGGCTTTTGGATTGACCCGTTTTCGTGGTGGGTGTCAGAATTTCTCGAATCTGGGTTTTAGCGCCTTCAGACAAGTCATGATAGACGGACTCGAATAGCTCACGGTTGAACTGCGCTCTCGCTGCCTTTGCCTCGCGCACGAAGGTGCCGAATGCTGGCAATTCGTACCGGGCCTTCGCCATTGATTCCAGGCCCACGTTGATGATATCCGAGATCTCGTTTTTGGTGATAGCCGCCTTGCGCAAAGCGGACTTGAGAAACTCAAGGGTGGTTTCGCTCACCGGGGTAATACCCAGGAAGTCTCGGATCGACTTGAGATGCCGTTGGCGAGCACCGGAGGTGTCGTAATTATCAATCGAAACGGATTGGCTTTTCAGCTCCAGGCACGTCATTAAATGGTTCAGTATTGCCTCCGGAACTTCAGCGATCGAAACAAAATAGCCCAGGCGCTGAAACGTTTTTAGCAACACCATGAATCCCAGGCGAGAAGTGGGCTGTCGAGTCTGAGATTGAATTAGTTCAAGCTCTTCGTCGGTTGGCGTGTAGACTGTCACCAGATCCTCTGGTGTGGACTGGGATTTTAACCTCGGATAGGCAGTTTGATAGATGGCTACCATTGGTTTGCTACTGCCCTGGTGATTGCGTGAAATTACTTACAAAACCCCAAAATGTGAAGCTTTGTGCTAGAACTGTCATGAGTGCTCTTTGTTAGTTTTGTTGCGGCTTTCAATGGAAATTTGGTCGCTGGGATCTGATCTAACTGAATAGACGGAATTTCAATTATTTTCCCCTGTTATCTTGTAGGTTACCCAAAAAAACATCGGGCAACATACAGACCAGGGGTGTTCCAATCAAAGGCAAATGGCGAGCCGTCATGGTTTTCTATAACCCATGGCCAACACAATTTTTGAGTTTCTATCCCTGAAAATATTCTCGAGTTCCCTTTTCCTTAATCGCACCGGCAATCCTGGAAACCCCGTGAATATATGCTGCTGTCCTCAGGCTTACCGACTTTTCATTGGCCAATCGGAAAATGGTTTCCGCTTCTTTGATTAGTCTATTCTTGAGGCGTTCATTCACTTCATCTTCTTCCCAATAAAGACCGGTTTGATTTTGTACCCACTCAAGATAACTCACGATTACACCACCGGCATTAGCGAGCACATCAGGAATCACTGTTGTATTATTGTTGTAAAGGATCTCGTCTGCTTTGCCATTCACTGGTCCATTAGCAATTTCCAGGATGACTTTTGCCTTCACATTACTGACGTTATTCTCACTGATTTGATTCTCTAATGCAGCCAATACCAATATATCAACATCCAACTCAAGCAGCTCTTCATTGTCAATAGTCTCATAATCCGCTTCTTCGCAAACCGATGAATCGCAATACAGCATGGCCTTGAGTTCATGCCGATTTTTTTTGTGATTCATTATACGCTCGGGATCTAGGCCATCATTAGAGAAAATGCCGCCCTTGGAGTCTGATAGTGCAACAATATTAAAGCCGACTTGCTTGGCCAGCCGTGCAAAATGATATCCTGCATTACCAAAACCTTGTACTGCAATGCGTGTATTTTTAGGGGTGATATCCTGCAGTTTCGCCCATTGCATTAATGTATAAAGCGCGCCTTGTCCTGTCGCAGCCTCTCTGCCCAGCGAACCATTTAAATACACTGGTTTTCCGGTAATCACCCCTGGTCTTTGTTCTCGAATAATCTCGAAGTATTCTTCTGCCATCCAGCCCATAATGGTTGAGTTGGTATTGACATCTGGGGCGGGTATGTCAGTGTTAGGCCCGATCATATCCACTAGTGCGCGGATATATCCTCGTGACAAGCGTTCCAGTTCTAGGCGCGATAAGGTTTTGGGGTCGACGGTGATACCGCCCTTAGCACCACCAAAGGGTAACCCAGCAACCGCGCACTTTATTGTCATCCAAAAACTCAATGAGGTGACTTCATCAAGATCTACTTTAGGATGAAACCGAATCCCGCCTTTAGTGGGACCACGTGTATTGTCAAACTGAACGCGATAACCTTGAAATACCTCTAAACGACCATCATCCATGCGAACAGGAATACTGACCAAAGTTGTTCTTTTCGGGTATTTCAATCTTTTTTCGATATCGTCTGAAATGTCTATGTAAGACAATGCTGTTTCTAAGTGTCGTTGTGCATCAGAAAAAATCGTATTCATTTGAACCTCTGTTTTTGTATTGATAACCACATTTGGTTTTCAGTTGAATGGTGTTAACAACAATAAGCTATGAGAACAAAAAAATGGCCATGAAACACACTAGTGCGATATCTGGTATTTTTTGTTTGAACCACTGAACAATCTGAGTCATATCATTTCTCCATAGGCTATCAACAGCCATTATTTTCGTATCCAAGATATTTAGAATTCTGAGTGATAGCGATGAGCAGCAACCCGAGAGCAAATACGAGTAACTCTGTTTGATAGACGTTCACGCTGTATTGAATTTTAAAACCCAAACCGGAAACAACAGAGGGAAATAGAATCGCGATAAAGCTTAGAACGGTAGGGAGCAATGGAGTACAGCACAGGAGGGGACTCACAATTCCAATCGAAATGCCACCCAAAGCGGATGTTGTTTTACAATGGGATTTGTTCAAAAGTAAATGCATCCAAAGATTGATTAATACACTTTCAAGTACAGCGAAAAGCAAGGCAAACGAGAGCATCTTTAGATCCAGATACCGAAAGGAACGCCAACCAATATCGGATCCAATAACATGTGCCGGCAACACCACTAAATGGATGATCAGCAACAAGCTAAAAGTGCTTGCTGTGAGCCATTTTGAACGTTTATCGTGCATAGATAATCGGAAAGCAGACACCATTCTCCACCACAACACCGTAAAAAAATGCCTCCCGAACTTAAACCTGGCCATTTGTGCTTTCCTCAGTGCTCTTTGTCTTGTATGTACCCCAAATGACTTCCGGTAGCACACAAATCAATGGTGTACCTATTAACAAAAACCATCCTAATTCACCAATGGTGAGGGATGGTATCCACTGCATCCCTATACCGAATGCCAAAACGGCAGTGCCTAAAAAGTAAGGACCACTGAAGAAACAATGCATTCGACCGCAAGCGCGAGCGTTTCTTAAGCAGGCTATTCCCATCCAGCTCAATGAAATCATCCAAGTTACACTGACTACTTCTAAAGGTAACGGAATCATACCGGTCAATAAGATAATAACGGTTGGAACTCCCCATTTGGTTGCAAACTGTTTTTTGTTTGCAACCCAGTCTGTTTTTTTGGTGCAGGATTCGGTCATTTTCTTCCTTAAATCAAGCTTATTTTTATTCGCTTAATTGGCTCAATTCTGATAATTGTGTATCCAAAAGGTGTAAGTAGGCTCGTCTCTCATTTACTTTGGTTGCAAGCACCTCTATTGCTTTTGAACAAGCATGCTCATTTCCATCATTGATAGCGTAAATTAACGGTTTAATATCGAGAATCATTAAGCCAGCGGCACGAGCGGCACGAATGAACCGTAGTCGATTAAGTGCGCACTGGTTGAATAATCCATAACCGCTGTCAGTTTTTTCGTGACAAAGAATTAAGTTTTCCAGCACATAATTTCTGACGGTGTGGACTGTCGTTTGTGTGGCACTCGCTAACTGCGATATGGTTAGCGGAAACTCAAGAGATTGCTCTTCAGTGTCAACAAATGCAGAATAATCAGAAATGACTTGAAAATAATCTGCTAAATCATTTGGTTTCTGACTGGTGTACTGTGATTGAGGTTTGGACATCAGGCTTACTCCTTATTCAACATATTATGCTTATGCCAAATCACTTCAGTTTGTTGGCTAGTTGAAGGAATTCCTATATGAAAGCCCTGCAACACATTGCATTCCATCTGCGCTAATAGGCGTTGCTGTTTTCCGGTCTCAACCCCTTCAGCCACGACGGACAAATTCAGGCTGTGTCCCAGGGTAATAATACTCGCCATAATGTTGAGAGACTTGCTGTCAGCCTCCATGTGTGCGACGAAGGACTTATCTATTTTTAGTCTCGTAACCGGACAGCACTGCAGTCTGGCCAGGGAAGAATTGCCAGTACCGAAATCGTCAATAGATAATCGGATACCCATTTCATTGAATCGGTGCATGTTCTCAATCAATGAAGGGGTATCTTGTAACGTCAGGGGTTCGGTGAGTTCCAGTTCAAGTGAAGATGGAGCCAGCCCAGTCAGTTGCAAAGTAGTGAGAACCTGCTCGACAAAATCTGGCTGGTGCATTTGTAGTGCAGATACATTAACGGCAACTATCCCGTTGGAAAGACCCTGGTGATGCCAGTCGGCCATCTGTTGGAAGGCCGTATGCAAGATCCAAGCGCCTAACTCAAGAATAAGCCCGCTTTGTTCGGCAACGGGAATGAAGGCGTCGGGCAGCAGCAGGCCCTGCACGGGATGTTGCCAGCGGATGAGTGTTTCAACCCCTTCCCAGCGTTGGTGTTGAACATCCCACAAAGGCTGATAGAAAGGGACGAATTGTCTGGCGACCAGTGCCTCGGTCAGTTGCTTTGCGCTCGGCAAGCGGCTGCCGCTTGCCCGTACTGCCTTCGTTGTGGCGGTGGTTCTGGCAGGCTTGGATGACGATTCAGAAGGACACATGGCAACCTCTGCTACCGTATTGGCGCACTGAAGGAAAGCACAAGGGCTTCGGCCCCGGGGTTTTCCTTGCCTAAACCACCGTTCGACATATGAAACAGAGCCAAGCCAAGGCGGTACCGGCCCGGGAAGCGGTAGGCGATTTCGATTCCTGTGCGGAATTCCAGGGTCTTGCCGAGCCTGAATTCGCTGCTGCCATCGAAGGCGCCAAGCCCGAAGCTGGGCGTCAAGAGCACGCCGCTTGGGAAAGCGAAATCACGCCGCAATTCGCCGTAAAGATAGTTGGCGCCGTTCTCGACCCAGGCAAACCCCAGCGATGGAACAAGCCGGTACTCTCCGAACGGACGCAGGCGGTATTCAATGCCATAGCGCCAGGGGTTTTCCACATGCCGCTCGATGCCGACCTGACCGAAGGTCAGGTTTATCAGGGGCGGCGAATCTTCGGTTTCCGCGGCGCTTACCCAAGCGGACAGAACCAGGGCGGATATCATCAGCAGCCGCTGCATCTTGTCCATCCTCTATCCCGCACAACAAGATAGTTCTTTCACATCTTTGTTGAAGGTTTGGGCACACAGTTTCAATCCTTCCACCATGGTCAGGTATGGGAACAGTTGATCTGCCAATTCGGTGATGGTCATCCGATTGCGGATGGCCAGTGCTGCACTTTGAATTAACTCGCCTCCCTCATGCGCCAGAATTTGCGCTCCGATAAGACGTTGACTCCCGGCTTCGATGACCAACTTTATAAAACCGTCGGTTTCAAAATTAGCCAATGCGCGGGGTACATTTTCCATATCGAGTACTCGGCTGTCTGTTTCAATGCCGCGTTCATGAGCTTGCGCTTCGGTTAATCCTACGGTCGCGACTTGTGGATCGGTAAAAATAACGGCTGGCATAGTCGATAGATCCAATTTTGCGTCACCGCCGGTCATATTAATGCCTGCGCGGCTACCGGCTGCTGCTGCTACGTAGACTAATTGCGGCATGTTGGAGCAATCGCCGGCCGCATAAATGCCGGGCACGCTGGTTTCCATGCGTTCGTTGACGATAATCGCCCCATTTTTCTCAGTGTCAATGCCAATGGCTTGCAGGTTCAGTCGGTCGGTATTGGCATGACGACCGGTGCTCACTAACAATTGATCCGCTTTCAACGTGCCCTGATTGGTTTGCAAGATATATTGACCATTTTCGTAATCAATACGGCTTGCCTGAGTCTGATTAAGTACTCGAATACCTTCTTTTTTAAAGCATTTAGTAAGCTGTTCTCGAATGTTAGGATCGTCACGAAACAACAATTCGCTCCTTGCCAAAATGGTTACCTGAGAACCCAACCTTCTATAGGCCTGAGCCAGTTCTACCGAAATTACTGATGATCCAATAACAACCATATGTTCCGGCAATGCTTCCGCGAACAAGGCTTCCGTAGAGGTCCAATAAGGTGTCTCTGAAAGACCTTCGATAGGGGGGATAGTGGGTGTGGAACCCGTCGCGATCAATATTTTATCCGCGTGGATTTCGCTGACTTGTCCATCGTTGTTCGTCACTAACAGCGTGCGTTTATCTTTAAATGTCGCCCACCCCTTAACCAGCGTTAAAGCGGGGTTACTATCCAAAATATGTTGATATTTTGCGCCTCGAAGCTCTTCCACGCGAGCTGTTTGCTGCTGTGCCAACAAGTTGCGACTTAACGCCGGAGTATGATTTTCCAGACCTGTAAACGGGTTGTTGCGTTGTTGCTGGGCAAGCTGGGCGGCTCGGATCAATATTTTAGAAGGCACGCATCCGACATTGACACAGCAACCGCCAATCACGTCACCACCTTCTATCAAGGTCACTTTCGCTCCGCCTTCAGCCGCTTTAATAGCGCAGGCAAAGGCAGCAGCGCCGGTTCCAATAATCGCAACGTGTTGAGGCTGGAGATTATCACCTGCCCGAATGTCGTCTGCGTTACAACACGATGCCGAATCTTTAATTTCTGTTGCGGAATATCCCAGGCTCGCTATCACTTCAATTAACGTAGAAACATTTACTGAATCGGTCGCGGTTATTGTCGCCTGAGCCTTTTCGTATGAAATATCGGTATGCTCCACGCCTTCGAGTGCCTCAAGCGCTTCTTTGATATGGCCTACACAACTTGGGCAGGTCATGCCTTGTACGGATAGTAAAATCATTTTTATTCCTCAATGGTAAAGTTTTTGACAATGTCACCCTTCAAACAGCACAAGAGTCATCATCACAGTGTTTGTTTGCTGGAGAAAATATATCCCACAGGGATACAGCGACCATCAGGCCCAGCGCAGAGTAAGTCACGTAGGTGCTCCAACCGTATTGAAACCAGGGATAGAGAGAGAGCAGCAACAAGACTGGTCCTGCCATGCCAAGCAAGCTCCGATGCCATTGTTTATGGCTGAACCAGCCTAGCCCATTTAGTGTCAAAGCAATCCAGGCAAACAGGGGCAACAGGGTGTTAATAAACAACCCTTCCCATTGGCTTAGAAAACCCAACCCAACGGTAGCACCTAAACTGGCAATGGCTGGGAAACACATAGCGCAACCCATCGCGGATACCAATGCGCCTAACGAACTGACTTTTTCGCCTATTCGGGTCAGTAAACGAATCATAGGTTCCATGTGAAGCTCCTGACTTACTGTTTAACTTTTGAAGGATAGCCTGCATTTTTAGTGGCTTCGGTCAGAGCCTCTACCGTCGTTTTTTCATCATCAAAGGTCACTACCGCAAGCTTCGTTTTAAATGTCACCTCGGCTATGCTGACACCATCGACGTTTTCAAGCGATTTTTTTACGGTAATCGGGCAGGTCACACAATTCATACCAGGTACTTCCAGTGTAACGGTTTGTGGTTTGGCAAAGACGGTGCCGGAGAGCATTAGCAATGTAACTAGGGCGATTTTTTTCATCATTTTCTCCAATGAATTAAGGTAAATATTTAAAATACGATTCTCAGATAGAAAACCTAGGCAAACCAGATAATCCAATAATTACTGGTGACTAACACCAGCGCTGTAAGCGCGGTTAACCAAAAAATAACTTGCCGGCGTTTACGTACCTGGGGTACAGCGCAGGCGGTACCGGGTTCACAATCCTCGACAGGACGGTAGACCTTCCTGCCAGCAAAACCGAACAGCGCCAGTACCAGCAAGATAAAAATAGGACGGTACGGCTCTAAAAGTGTCAAGTTACCAATCCAGGAGCCACTGACACCTAGTAGTAACAACACGAAAGGCCCGGCACAGCACAAACCTGCGCCAATAGCGGCTATTACGCCACCAATAATGGGTAGATTGGAATCTTTTTTGGACATTGCTTACTCCCCTGAGTTTAGTTTGTAGAGTCAGTTTGCATGCCGTACCTATGTACGGAGTCAAGCCTTTTTTATAGTAGGTAGGAGGAATAATAAATTAGGTTTACAGGGAATCGATGGTGGAGCGATGAAGCGTCTTCGTTATTAACATGGCGCTACTCCAACAGAGTTTTATGAAGCCTCATAACCTAATTGAACCCAGGTACCTTTCCAATGCGTCGGCCTAATTCATAACCCTTATCATTAACAATAATGATTGTCGGTATAGGGCCGATTTCTAAGGCTTCAAGCAAATCAATCCCTGAGTCAAATAAAATCGGTAGTCTCTCGATGTCCAACGAATTATAAAATTTCTTGATATCAGCCGCGCCACCTGTGTCAACGGAAATGGGTAGCAACTCAATACCCTGAAGTGCCAGTTCCGGCATGATAGTATTTAAATACGGCATTTCTTCCCGGCAGGGACCACACCACGTTGCCCAGACTACAATCATGATTTCTTTACCCTGATACTTCGTTAAAGAAATTGATTTGCCATCTTGATTGTAAAAGATGGCATTTGGGATGCGTTTTGGTGTCTCGGCTTTAGCTATCGAGAACTTTATCATCCATCTTTGAAGCGCTTCACTGGAATGTGTTTTAAACGCTTGCGGTGTGCTCGACTCCTGCAAATAAAGTGCGCCAATAAAGACTATTACAATGATGATAATCCATTTGGCGCCAGTTATTATTTGGTAGTAGTTCTTTGTTGGCAAGTGTTGGAATCCTTTGTATTCCTGGGAGCGAGTAACGGTCTAACAACCATCGTATAACCGTGCACCAGGAAGATGGTTAATACGGCAAGAATAGCCTCCCAGCCATGGATAAGCTGAGCATATTTGAAAATTTCATAGCCTAAATTGGCTAGCGTCCACTCCATGAACCACATTATTAATCCCGTCACTAAGACAATGTGGATGCCGATCACGCTTGTCCAAAATCCAAATTTGGTTATCCATGAAATAGTTGCCTGCGATTCCTGGTTGGTCTCGATTTTTTCGAATCCAAATCGAATACGAAGTGATTTTTTCAATGCGCTTAAAACTGCCCGCTTAGGGAGCAACTTGGCTATGTTAAAACGATTAATAACTGCGTATACAAAGAATGAGTAAGCTGATCCTACAAAGATAATTGCAGATATTCGGTGTATTAAACTACGAATGTCTGCATCAGAAAGAAGCGCCATCATCAAACCAGACAATGATGAATCAGGATATTTCACTGAAAATCCTGTCAGCGCAAGCATGACAAACGAACAGGCAAACAACAGGTGAAGCACTTTTGTCGACGCGGTCATTGAATGAGCGGTAATAAATTTCGGTGTTTTTAACGCAATGGGGATATCGAGAATAAAATAAACCACAAAAAAACCGACTACACCGATAAGAAGTAATGTGTAAAATCCTCTTATCCAGTCACTCAAATCAAAACCGAGCAGCGTCACTGCTTTCGGAAATTCGTGCATGCGTATTGTAGAGGTAGTATTGCTAATGATCGCCGCTTTGATATGTTCACTATCAGCACTATGGCATCCGGCGCACACCCTACCTATCTGCGTGGGATGCAGTGGATTGATATTGCTGGCTAGTGATTGTTCATGTCCTGCGTGACAGAAGCTACAAGTAGGCACATTGGCTTTACCAAGACGCTGATGTTTTCCATGAAACGTATTCCGAAAGGTTTGCGTTGCATTAGCGTGACAGGTCTCGCAGCGTGCGTCATATCCAGATCGGGATAACAATGTCACGGTAATGGGGTGGTTCTGTTCCCATATTACCGTTTTCTTTTTTGCGGTAGGAGAATCCACGTGACACCCATGGCAATCCACACCCGCTTCAGCGTGAATTGCACTATGCCAATTTTCCACCTTGGTATTGTCCTTAGGATACCAATCGCGCTCAGTATCATCCGCATAACTAAATCCAGAAATCAGCATCCAAAATATCACGACAAAACAAATCTTGAACTGAGGGCTCATTGTTTAACCTCCAATTCAGTCAAGCCATTGTCACTAACGTTTGCTTTAAACTGCCAAATAACAATGGGATTGTAAGCGCTTGCCAAACGATTCATCGCTGCCATACGACCCGGTATTTCGGTATTCAGAATAAAATCTTTTTCTGATTCAGTTCCCGCTTTTATACGCTTAATGAGGCCCTGCTGCATACGGTTTTGTGCGTCGGAGGGAGGCATCACAAAATGCACATAAGTCATGCTGCCTTTGAGATAAACCTGGCCTTCGTCTGCATCAGACATCGATAATACAAAACGCTGATGGTCTGTTTTTTCTGCTTCGAATACCTGATCGAATCCTCTGGAAACCGCCGTATCAACCATTGCAGGCTCGTTGCCATTTTTATCTTTGAAGTTGATTCCATACTCAACTTGTTTACCGTCGAGTTCAAATCCATCGCTATCTTCGAGCCAAACCTTTAAAAATATACGAGTTCTTGGTGGGCAACCATTGGGAATAGAATGGCCAGTAAGATTCTTTATCGCTATATTCGCAATTACTGTGTCTCCATCGCGAGTTGATTCCAATTGAATATCAAAGGCACTTTTAAGCATTGGTGCATCATGACTCCCTGGAAAACGGTGCCCTTTCCATTTCTTCTTCTCAACGTACTGCTCCAGATTCAGCCATCGCATCAATGTACTTTTAAAACTTGTCTGTTCGGATAATTCGTTTTTCCATGCCTTTGGGTTTTCTGACAGACCGGAAGCCATGTGGCAACTCTGACAAGTGACGCCACGTTTTGCCATTTCAGTGCGCCTAAAATCTCGATTAGTATCGCAACAGGGGACGCCTTTTTGCCAGTCACCACCCACTGCATGGGCGTTATTGTAGTCGTGGCAAGAAGAACACATGACCGACTTTTTAAATAGCTCTCCCTTTTCAACATTGTGTGCAGGAAGAGTGACAGGCTGATTCTCGACAGGAACCATTAAGTCTGGAATATCCTCTACCTGGGTAATACCATGACAGGCAGTACAAGTAATACCTGGTGTATTGGGACGGTCTTCCAAAATAGCCTGTCTAAGTTCCTCATGGTTTTGTCGATATTTGCTATCGGTAGAATGGCAGTTGAGGCATTCCGCAGGTGCTTTACCCTGGGTACTGAAATCAAATATGGTAAACATGCCACGAAAAGCTGGGCTGGTCGTGGCCTTCGCATGAAAAGAGTCTCTCCATTCATCATAAATTTGGGTGTGGCACCCCTTACAGCTTTCTGGCGGGCTGGAAGAAGATAACCCTTGGTGAGGGTTGTTTACAGGCGGTGTTTCTTGAGCGTGAGTACCTATTATCGGAACAGCCAGAACAAATACACCTAGCAGCCAAAAGAGCAGAAAGCGTGCCATACCAGTAACTCCCTTACTTTGTCCCGGCTTTTACAAACATCTCAATCATCTTATCCATTTTTTGCCCCAGCTTTTCTAACTTGGGATTGTCGTAGTTTTTGAAAAGCGCAGAAGGCAAGTAATAGATGACCTTAACCTTTCCACCATCAACTTCACGAACTGCAATCCGCATTGGCATTTCAATACCAGCTAAAGGCTCAATGGAGAGAAGCTTCTCACCCAATTGTGGTTTGGCAAATCCGATTAATACACTTGGCGTTGCTTTTCCGCCAACCATCTCAATCATGTTTTTGTGGTTAGCTTCGTACACAATTGCAAGCCCCTTACTTTTGATGGCCGACTTAATACTGTCTACTGTTTGTTCAAATGTTTGGCTTGAATCGACTACTGTTGGGCCCATATTACTCGCTGCGAAAGAAGCACTCGTAAACGTGATTGCCACTATTAGGGGTTCTAGGGATTTTCCCCTCTTAAAAGACATAATCCTCTGTAGACCACACCAATAAATGGCTGCGGAGGTGGGTTACTACTTATA
>OJAV01000209.1_pt1 | contig 28640 bp, 23 predicted proteins | sample 1590081 | NCBI WGS metagenome assembly OJAV01 (sample SAMN05416852, study PRJEB24817) | seawater metagenome | isolation source: Sea water | place: Canada:Atlantic | collected 2013-07
GAAAAGAGTTATCGAATTTGGTGTTGATAAATGGAAAGCTTTGGCCCAAAAAGCTTTAACAGATGGGCGATTATCAGAAAAAGAGATGGAGATTCTTAGTAAAACAGTTTTAGTCAAAAATAAAATACCGACTCCTCGACAGTCAGAAGCTTTAAGTAAGGTTATGGACAGATATGAGTTAGCTTAAAGTAATTGAAGTTCTGATATAAATAGGTTGTTATAACGTGAGCTTTAACAGCCTATTTTAAATTGTAGCTGATCACAACTCGAGTGAATGAGTAGGTTGTACATACCTGAAGAGGAAAGATAACTCTGGGAAGTCCATTTTTCTAAAGCAGTTTTCTTCATAAAAAGTGATTTGATTATAGGCTATAACTGCCAAGGTTTCATAATTCTAGGCGGTTATGATACAAGGTGTTGATTTTTCTTGTATTTACCCGTAAGTCGTTGAAAGTCCAATCGTTAAAGGTGTGTGCATCATAGAGTGCATCATGCTAGAGATTTGTTTTTTTATTGATTTAAATCAACTGTTTGCTTGTTGAAGCTCATAATCGTGCCAGAGAATCGTAGACTGCTCGTTGGTGTTTACAGGTGGTTTATTATTCATGATTTTTGTTGATTAATATCCATGGAATAGCTCTATTCTAATCGCGGACTTTAGCAGATAAAGTATTAATAATCCAAGACAAGCAGAAAACATTAAATAACCTCAGTTCGGCTTAATGAATGCTTAGAAGTCAAAACATAGCATTTAATATCAACATGTTGTTCAGCATAAGAAAAGTAACGCTAACTCCATCACTCACATTGATAGTTTAGTGTTTATCAAGGCGGCTATGCGTATCCAATAGCTGGCTATTGGATACGCATGTAAGCGTTAAAATAGCTTGTTGAGTTGTTTTGATTATCGCGAACTGAGGTTAATTAGCTCAAAGGCTAAAGTCGTGATGAAAATAGGCATGTATATTCTCTGACGATTTAATGCTCAATAGCACTTTCCTTTAATGAACAGAGTAGGAAGTAAAAATCGTCATGGCCACTGCTTCACGTTATCATCTGTGGTTTGCTAAGTTCTTTTAATAGTTATCGTTTCTACTAAAATAAGCGTAAAAGTAATCATAGTTTAGCAATGGATCTTTAAACTCAATGAAATGGCGAAAGCTTAAAAATAGGACATTCCTCTAATGTACCAATTTACGGCGCAAGAAATAAGTCCCTGAGTCGCATGGCTAAAGCTATCAAGCTGCTTAATTTTCTTCGTTACCATCATCTTCTGTTGGTTCATCATCGTCGTCATCCATAATATCTGGCGTGACTGTGTCGACAACGTCAATAGCTCCACCGATAACGGTTGTAGTGACCTCTACCGCAGCAGATACAGCAGTAACCGCAATACAGCCAGATAAGCTAAAAACTAGGTATAACAACAAAAAGCCTTGTGCAATGTTTTTCAAAGTGAGGTTTCCAGATGAATAAATATTTAACTAAGGAGAATACGCGAATTTAATGGTGAATCAATTGTTGTTTTAATGTCATACAAGCTATTAATACATATTGCTATGGGCTTTTGTCTTAGCCTGCAGAAAATACAGAGTTGGCATTAGCACAAGTGACTTTAAAATGTACCAACTCAACGACTTGTTTATATAAGTGTAGGAGTTTCTTCACTTTTAAATATTTAGAGCTAAGATAAATATATAACTCCATTTATTAGTGTCAGACGTATGCCTTTCAGTTTGCTTAAAAGTAATGTAGTAAAAATGCACTTGAAACCATGGCGAATACTTATTGTTGATGATGAAATCGATATTCATACTGTAACTAAAATGGCGCTTAAACGTTTCGAGCTAGAAGAAAGAGGTGTGGAATTCTTAAGTGCTTTCTCTTCAAAAGAAGCAAAACAAGTTATTGAAGAAAATGATGATATAGCATTAATTTTTCTTGATGTTGTTATGGAAACAGACGATGCGGGTTTGCTCGTAGCTAAATGGCTGCGAGAAGAGAAAAAGAATGTTTTAACACGTATTATATTGCGAACTGGACAGCCAGGGCAGGCACCTGAAGAAGATGTCATTATGAATTATGATATTAATGACTATAAACAAAAAACTGAACTAGACCGAACTAAACTATTTACTGCAGTTGTAACGGCGTTACGAGCTTATCGAGATTTAATTAAAATAGATAAATCTCGAATCTATGAAAGAGCTTATAGACTTGGTTTACAGCAGGTTATTGAGTCTACAGCAGACTTACTTCAAGAGAAAACACTCCAGAACTTCTTCAATGGACTATTACAACAAGTAGTTTCACTAATTCATGTTGATCAAAAAGGCGCGTTAGTAAAGCCGATAGACGGCGCCGGAGCTATTTGTTGTGCTAATGATTACCAAATTATTGCCGAGTGCGGAAATATTTCAGTCAAAGATGGCTTACGGCCAAAAGCCATTGAGTTGCTTGATGAAGCAAGGCGGGTAAAAGGCAGTGTTTTTGAAGGAGAACACTATGTTGCTTATTTTCCGTCTAATAGTGATAAAGAAAGTTTACTGTATTTAAAAGGTAATCAAATTGAGCAGTTAACTGATGTTAATGTTCAATTGCTCAATTTATTCTCAAATAGTATTGGCATTGCCTTTGATAATTTATTGTTAAATGAAGAAATAATTAAAACTCAGGAAGATCTGATAAACCGCTTGGGTAATGCGGTAGAGTCGCGTTCTAAAGAGTCAGGTAATCATATTAAGCGCATGTCAGAATTTTGTTTTATTTTAGCGCATGAGTTAGGTTTATCGGACAATGACTGCGACGTTCTCAAGCAAGCAACGCCAATGCATGATGTCGGAAAAATTTCTATTCCAGATAGTATTTTGCTTAAATCAGGCCGGCTAACAGATGATGAAATGATGATCATGAAGCAACATTCAGAGTTGGGTTTTGATATTCTTGCGGGTTCAGAACGTCCGATATTAAACGCTGCTGCAATTATTGCCCAGCAGCATCATGAAAAATTTGACGGCACCGGATATCCGGCGGGCCTTAAAGGCGAAGAAATCCATATGTTTGCCAGAATAGTTGCTGTTGCTGATGTGTTTGATGCCTTAATTCATAAGCGTTGTTATAAACAACCTTGGGCTTTGGACAATATTTTGGCATTATTTAAAAAGGAAACCAATAAGCACTTTGATCCCGATGTTATAGCGGCCTTTAACCGTAGGCTTCCTGAAATACTTGAAATAAATAGTAAACTAACCCAAAGCGACTGTTTGTAGCTATATGAATTCAAATAACAACTCAAGCAAAAAAACTAGCATAAATGCTGAAGTCAGTGCTTATGACGCTGCTATTACCAGTGCTAATAAAAATAACATTAATGTTATAAATGCGTTATTGAAAATATCTTCGCTTGTCCAGTCTAAGTTAAGCCGGGCTGAAATTTATAAAAAAATTCACCTGATTATTGCTGAAATCATTTATGTAAAAAATATCGCTATATTTTTATATGATCCCATGGAAAAGATTATTGTTTTTGACTATTTTGTTGATGAAAAAGATGAGGTGGTTATTGGTACAACCATGCCTATTGGTAATGGTATTTCTTCTTATGTTATTAAAAAAAATAAACCTTGTATGTTTACCAGTGCTGAGCAAAAGGAGATGCAAGTAAATGGTAAAATATCTAACGTTATTGGGTCATTAAGTGAAAGCTGGATGGGGGTGCCTATTGCTAACGATGGCGGCGTTACAGGAATCATTATACTGCAAAGCTATTCAAGCGAGCATATGTATAAGGAAGATGATCTGCAATTACTTTCTTTTGTGGCGGCCAACTTAGCTATTGTTCTTCAGCAACGAAAGCTTATTGATAAGGAAAGAGAAGATAAAAAATCTCTTGAAAGTGGCTTGCAGCTAATAAAAGAGCAAAACTTGGCGCTAGAGGAGATGATGGAAACGCTAAAAGGTGCGCAAAATGAGTTAGTACAAAAAGAAAAAATGGCCTCGCTTGGTAACTTAGTTGCAGGCATTGCCCATGAAATTAATACACCTATCGGCATATGCGTGACAGCAATAACCAATTTACATCATGAATATAAAAACTTGCAAAAACAAATAGCTGATAATACGGCTTCAGATAAACATTTAAATTATTTTTTTGAAGATGTCGATGAAGCTTGTACGATAATAGCGTCAAATACGCGTCGAGCAGCCGAATTAATAAATAGCTTTAAAGAAATAGCTGTTGATCAGTCTTCTGAAGTGTCTCGAAAAATAAACATGAAGGAATATATCGACGAAATATTGCTTACGATGAGTCCAATTTTAAAAAATACACCTCATCAAGTAAAAGTTAATTGCCCAGACAATTTAGTGGTTAAAACGATACCTGGCGCTATTTCTCAAATACTGACCAATATGATCAATAACTCAATTATTCATGGTTTTAATAAAGGTGATAAAGGCTGTTTAAACATAACCGTGGTAAAAGAAGCTGATTGCTTTGGCATTTGTTATCAAGACGACGGTAAGGGCTTAAATACCGATGAGATAAAAATGTTGTTTGAACCTTTTTATACCACCAAAAGAGGCATGGGAGGTAGCGGTTTAGGAACGCACTTAATTTATAATATTGTTACTTCAAGTTTACATGGCAAGATAAATGTTGAAAGTGAACCCGGTAAGGGCTTGCGGTACGATATATCTCTACCCATTAATACAATCGAGCTTTAGTTTCAGCTTAGTGTTAAGGTGCTTTTGCTATGTTTATTCAATTTATCTCCTTCTTTACACATAGCCCGTTATAAATAATTTTTTTCAGCCTTAATGACTTTCTCTAAATAGCGACGAGACTCTGCTTTTGGATGCTTTTTGGTGAGTAAATAATAAACCTCTTTAGACGATTTTGTGTTGAGTACTTTCATGGCTGTTTTGCGATTACGGTGAAAGGTTTTTAACACATTGCCGCTACCACCGTTATAGGCGGAAATTATCGAATAATGACGGCTAGTGGCATTGGTCACGTCTTTTAAATAGTTGTTATTGAGAATATGTAAATAGGCCGCGCCGATATCAATATTAAACGCAGGGTCAAAAAGTTGCTGTTTGCTTGGCGCACCATTTTTATTTTTAATACGTTGATATACATCAGTACCGGCGGTGCTCGGTACCACTTGCATTAAGCCGTAGGCATTAGCACTACTGACGGCAAAAGGATTAAAACTGCTTTCTGTTGCTATTATCCCATAAATTAGTTGTGGTGATATTTGATAGCGCCTAGCGGATGCTAGTACATGCTGACTGTATTTCTGCTCACGTAGATTTTGATGTTGTTCAACCATGTTAATGCTAACGGCATAAATTTGTTTTCGATTCTTAGTGTATTTCTGCAGTTTAAATTCGGTCAAATATTGCGAGAATCGATTAGCGCGCCATGAGTATTGAATGGGCTCTTTGTCTTGGTCAAGCACTTGTTGGTATAAATAAGGTTTGCCTGAAATTTTTGGCGCATCGCTGGAAAATATATCGGTTTTATTTGGATCCGCACTTGTTAGTAAGGTGGTAACTATGGCGTTTTGCAAGTTGCCGATGGTTTTAGCTTTTGTGTTATCGGCTAGCGTTTCAATTAAAATCAGGCCTTTTTCAAAATCTACGATGGCACGGGCTTTATAATTATTGGTATATTTCACCAGTTTTTTATTACTGGGCAGTCGGGGGTTATCTTCACCCCAAACATCATGAATATGCTTGCTTAGCTCATTGAGTAAAGCTTTGATATTGCTGATGTCTTGCTGAATCAGTTTGTTAGTTTTAATTGCTTGATTGGCAATGCTAACCACATCAGTGTTGTCAGCTTTTATTTGTTTAATTAAGTTTTCAGCACTACGAATAGAGGCAAGGTTGGCTGTGTTTTTACAGCTCGTTAAACTTATCACGATTAGCAGCAGTAATATTTTTTTAAACATTAAACACCGACCCTTAATCTATATACCCGTTTCACTTCAAGATGCAGCTTCAGCGCTAAGCTAGGAGCTCAGCTCAAGGCGCGATACGCGGATAATGGTCACTCCCTTATCAAGTACTGCACAGCTTTTTTGCTCCAGACAAAAGCTAAGTACATACATCCATGTATGCAACGCAGGACTGATTTTCTAGCGTAGCGCACTGCGGGCAAGCCGATAACGGGTCATCTCCAGCGTTATTGATTTCGATAATAGAATAACTATTCTCTTCAATCAATGCCTTGGTCCTAACCCTTTATCGACTTGCTGATATCTGCACTTTGAAGTGGAGCGGGTATATATTGAATTGCTCTGCCGCTTGCTTGGCCCAAACGCTATAAGCTAATTTTGATGGATGCATACCGTCTTTTGCGAGATATTTTTGGCTAAAGGGTAAATCGACGGTTAATACTGAACACTTATTGTTAGCACAATTACTGATTGAAGCTTGGCATACATCAGCGAGTGCAGCCGCCATTAAGGTATTTAGCTGAGTCGCGCGTAAACCTAAACACCAACGCAATGGTTGAGGTAGGGCAGTGAATAAATGCATTGGCGGTACGCTAGAAAATAATACCTTATCGGCACTAAATTTTGTGCAAAGTAGTGTCGCCAGTTTAGTTATGTTTTTAGTCCATTGCTTTTGTCGGGTGCAGTGAGTGACGTCATTAACGCCAACGGAGACTAAAACAAGATCAAACTTCTGCGCCGGTAATGACTCTAATTCGTTAATAATGTTGGTTGATGTTAAGCCACTTTTGGCGACTAACTGCCAGTTGATTGGGTATGGGGTTACGAGTAATGATGGCAATTGCCCCGCTAGTGCTTCTTCTTGCTGACTTACGCCAACACCCGCTGCTGCCGAGTCGCCAAGAATTAACACCCTAACGGCTTCACTATTACCACTATTACCACTATTTCCTGTGCGTTCACCCGTTGCTTCAGGTAGTTTTACGATAGTAAATCGCAGCCAAATGGCTTGCAGTAATAACAAAGGCAAGAGTAAGGCAAAAACAGTGTAATAATAAGCACGTTCATAACAAGGTTTTATCTGCAAAACTTTTCCTAACGGTTTGTTTATGAGGAAAGCTCAACCGGTTTTTTAGCAATATAATATCGGTAATAACCAATAGCGCTGCTGCCGACAAAAATCACTTCAACCAGTATGCCTACCGGTGTCCATAATATAAGGTTGTGCAATAACCATAATGAGCCACCGGTTATCATCATAGCGCGTAAAAATTTATCATTATGGCTAAATGAACCAATGGTAATAAAAACCGTCGCGATAAAGCCAATAATGCTTAATGGACCATTGAATGTGGTTATGGTGATCAGTAAGCTGACGCTGAGCGCTACGACTGAAAGCCATTGAAACTTCCACTTGATTGAAATTAAAAACCTGATACTCGAAAATAAAAATATAAAGCCGGCTGTCGGCTGGTCAAGCAGTAAATAATGAAAACCATTAAACAAGCAGCTAACCGATAACGCCGCCAAAATATAGTTTTTGTTTTTTAACTGCATTGCGCAACACTCGATAATAAGTGTTACGGTAACTAGCAATTGTGAAAGTAAAAAATCAGGCATAGTGGTGGCTCAGCGTTACTATTGGTCCGTTACAAATTGTCCATGGCAGATAAGCTTTTTATTACTCTTGTTGGAAATAGCGCAATAGCAGAGCATTAGCTTAGTGGCTGTGTTTAGCTAGCCACTTAAACCTGTTGGTATGTTTAAGCTAGTTTTTAGCTCAGTTTTAATTGAATGATATTAACAGTATTCCCTCTCAACTCCTAGGTTGTGTTTTGATAAATCGTAATGCTAAGAAACATTGTTAGTTATGGTTTTATTTACTTTCGAATCTTTATAATTATCTGAAATTGTGTGATATTAGCGCTAATAAATTAAGGGTTGTTGATCTTTGTTTATATTTTCTGCAATAGGTTGTTTTTAATGTTAGCAAAGCAGAATGAACGAGGTTTGCTTGTTCCAAATAAGTCAAATTCTAATACCGCTAGCGTTAAAAATAGCCATTGCCCAAAGGGCTGAGGCTAAAATAAAAAAATATAGCTTACGGGTATTAACACGTATGTTTAGCCATTAAGTCATTAAACATTAGGGAGTAGTATCTACATGGATTCAAAAGTAAATTTTTCATCATATTCTTTAGCAGAGTTATATGAATCTAAAGAAGCGATTGATAGTAATAAATACCCAGAAAAAGCCAAAGAAATAGATCGCTTGATCCAAGATAAGTTAATTAATTGTCCCGAAGAGCTCGATACAAGTAAAGAAACAGGTAAAGTGGCAACGCGAGGCGATAGATTTGTTGCCGCACTGATTGATGGTATTCTGGCAATAATTGCTATGGTGCCTGTTATTAGCTATGTTGGCTTTGATGCTTTAAAAGCACCCACGTTAACCTTGCTTGCTGCGTTTTTCTTGTATGGCGTGTTAACGGTGGTGATATTACACGGCTATCTTTTGTATCATTATGGGCAAACTATTGGCAAAAATTACATGTCAATTCGTATCGAAAATTTAGATGGTACAAAAGCCAACCTAACCACCATTTATTTTAAACGTATGCTGCCAATGCAGCTTATTGCATTGATACCATCCTTTGGACAACTTATTTCCGGTTTTATAAATCCACTGTTTATTTTTGGTAAGCAAAAGCGTTGTTTACATGACTATATTGCCAAAACAAAAGTGAGTTATACCGATGCCTAAGCATTTTTCTGCTTTACACTTTAGCCACTATTTTATCCTTTATTTAGCCATTAGAAATATATTTAGCATGAAAACTATATTGACACTTTTTGCCATTTTTATGACCGGTTGTGCAAGTACAAATAATCAATTAGCAAAATCCACTGATGTTGAAACTCAGCTGTCAGCGCAAGAAGTATCGTTAAATACGGGCTATAAAATGCTAGTGAATGGCAATGCTGTTGGCGCGATAAATAAACATTTTAAAGAGTTAACTGAACAGTGTGAAAAACAGTATGCTAATTCACAGAAGCAAGTTTATGCCGCACGCAGCCAAGTTGAAACGTTATTTTATATGCTAAAAGCAATGTCAGAAGATAAAGACGCTATTGTGGTGAGCTCTACTTGTGCACAAAGCAATTATTTTATGGGCTACGCTAGCCTCGATTTAGGTCAAATTCATAACGCTGAGCGTTATGTAAAACGCGCGCTAGAGTTTTCTCCGGTTAATGCGATGTATTTGTCTGAATTAGCGCATATTTATCAAGTAAATAAAGATTGGGATAATGCGTTGGCGTTATATTCTAAAGCAGAAGAAAACGCCTCTGTGTATTCTCCTGACCAAGTAAAATTGGCTGAGATAACCAGAGCAAAACGCGGCATGGGGTTTGTGTTAATAGAACTCGGACAGCTAGATAAAGCAAAGTTAAAATTTGAGCAATGTTTAGCGCTCGACCCAAACGATAAAAATGCACTGAATGAAATACAATATATTGAAAGCTTAACCACCAACTCTTAATTGGCTAAGGTGAATAGTCGTTGTAGGAGAGAAAAAGTTTTATTGCTAACGAACATCATGATAAGTACAGTAATATGAGATATTTTATTCACCTGTATCTAATTGAGTACGCAGATGGTTAGTCATTAATTCTTGCCAAATTAAATATTCATTTGCGCTGTAGCCTGAGCTTATAAAAACCGCTTTGGTCTCATCATTTAGGTGATTATTAATGATTTCGCGATTAATAGTCGTCATTAAATCATTAACTCGTTTGCTGTTTTTATTGAAAATAACATGCAGTGAACTGTGCTTTATTGGCGTTCCTACACTCGAAAGGCAGCCTTTCTCAGTTGTTCCCGTTGCGTTAAAGCAAACGCTGTTGATTAAAGACTCATTTTCTAAAATATAATCTATGCGGCCGACGTTTAACATTCGGTGTAATTCTGGCCTTGAAGCGCTTTCGTATGTCGCTTTAAAATTCATGCTTTTTGCTAATTCTGCATGAATAGATCCTTTGTGAACGCCAACAGTCGCTTCTTTAAAATTACTTGGCGGCATTTTTTTTGAGCTTTTATAAACTGAAATACTGTCGTAAGCAACCGGTACGCTATAAGAAATTTTTTCAGCTCTGTCTGCAGAGTAAAAAGCTAAAAACGCACTATCAATTTTACTCTGACTTAATAGTTCTAAGGATGTTGCCCAAGGCGCATTAATAATATTGAGTTTTATTTTGTGTTTAGTTGCTGCTTGTTCAAACAAGGTCCAGCCTACTTTGTAAGAGCGACTACTCTCTATGAAGTTTTCATGATTGTAGGTCACATAAACTTTCAGAGAGTCGGAAGTAGGCTTAGGTTTTGTGGCCTGAGCGATAGTGGGAAATAGAGTTACGAGTAATACAATAAGAGTTCTTAACATACTTAAAGTAAATTATCAGAGTGTTGATTAATTTTAACAGCTAAGGGTTCAAGCGAGCAAAATATTTTTATCATTAGCTTTCTCGTTATATCTATAAATTAAGTTAGCTTAACACTAGCGCCAAAACAATGACCAATAAAATAAGCATTACAATAACTAAATGCTTAAAATTTTTATCACCTAGAATAGTCAAGTTCGTTTTCATCTGTGCACACATTGCCGGTGTATACTTTATTCCGCAATGCCGACAATAATTATCGCCATAAGCGACTTTTTTAGCGCATTGTGTGCAATCGTAAATCGCAGAGTTTAAACGTTCGCTGGGTTCACTATTCAGCCAGTTAAAATCATTCATCTTTATTTTACCTATCTCACGCATGCAAGCGGGTAAGTGCTATGGCAGTTTACCTACTTCGTTCTCTGCTGCATTATCTACTTTTTTCTCATTCTGTTTATCAAGGATCGATATTTTATTGTTTAATAGTAATGAATTAGGTATTAAATGCGTAACTCCATCTGTTTTAACCGTAATATAACGTAGGTTTAAATCTACTACCGAGCCTTTTGAGCCGGTAATATCTATTTTATCGCCTAACTTTATTGGTTTATAAAGCACGATCATAATGCCAGCGACTAAATTTGATATCGCATCTTTTAAGGCAAAACCTAAAGCAAAGCTCGTTAGACCTAGTCCCGCTACTAAAGCGCCAATATCAAAACCTAATTTTGATAACGCCAATACCGTACCAATAAAAAGTAAGATAGCTTTTTGGCAGTTCGACATTAAACGAAATGAATCATATGCACTTGTGTCAAAGCGAGACGCTATATTTTTTAAAAACCGATCAATAACTAAGCTGATAAGTAAAAATATTAGAAAAACTAAAACTGCCTGAAATATTTTATCATTCATCTAGATGACTCACTTAATAAAAAAGCATTGTAAAACTAGCTAATAAAGCAATGATCAAAGTACTTAGCACTTTATATGCATTATTTTGTCTGTTCTTTATATCATTAAAATTAATAAAAAAAGCTAAAAAATGTTTTATCTCGTCGCTAGCTATTTATATTTTGTCGATATAAGGCGCGCTATCATAATGATTTATTGAGATATTGCTACTGTTTTTACGGGGATAGGTGAGTGTAGTGTTTCGCGGTATCACTAACGTTTTTAGTTATACCGCTATCACCGTGCAAGCATGGAATATTGATGATCTGTCGTTTTGGCTAACTCGCAGTTTTGAATAAGCTATTGAGCGTTATTTAACACCTTTTTCGATTAATAATTCACTGTATTCCTTATCGGTGCCATTAATATGATTAATCAACCAATTAGAAAGAAATACACTAATTTCATTTAGCGCGTCATGACCTTTTTCGTTATATAAATTCATAAAGTTGTTCACTTGCGCGATCATCCTCTTATGTTGGGCCTTATGCGCCACTACGTCAGGGTAATTGTGTTGTTCTAATAATTGCTCTTCGCGCTCAAAGTGATATTTGGTGTAATTAATTAAATCTTTCAGCGCTTGGCGCTCGTATTCTTCGCTCATGGCATAGTCGTATGCAGTGGTAAATTGATTTAATAAACTAATCAGCTTTTTGTGATCATTATCTAAGCTGACAATACCGACGCTATATTCCTCTTTCCATACCATTTCATCTGCCTTGCTGACCTTTTTATAAAACACGGGGATCAAGGTTAGCACCACGATGAGTATCCAAGAGATTGGGTTAGTTATGCTTGATAAGAAACCTAAAAATATGGCGACAATAATCAAGCCAACGATGGCGGCATATATTAACGATTTACTGCGACTATTCATAAATAATACTCATTTAAATATTGTGGTTAAATTATAAAGTTCTCACCAATTCTAATACGAATCGTCATAGATTCGCGTAAAACCTATTTATTTGTTGACCTCGATCAAGTTGTAAATGCATTCCGTTTGAATACTTTTAAAACTTGATCTGCATCAGGTTTTTTCTTCGCAAAGTAATGAATAGTTGCACTACTTTATATTTGCGCTCTGAACTTGAAGTTTATAAGTAATAAATAATCGGCTGACTCAATGCTGTATTTCAGAACCACATTTTATAAGCGGTCCATTTGTCTAACTATTGTCTGCATTATCAAAGTAGCTGATAGAAATTTTAGATAGATAAAAAACATAATATTTCAAAACATGAAGCTCGTTAATTTTGTAAATGGAGATGATCCTATGAAAACGATTAAATATAGTCTTTCAGCACTTGGTTTAGCTATTGGTATGGCAGCTACTGGTTTTAGTATGACAGTATCAGCAGCAGAGCCAACGCTATCAAAAGCAGACTTTGAAAAAGCACAGTTACATTACTTTCAGCGTTGTGCTGGTTGTCATGGTGTTTTACGTAAAGGTGCCACCGGTAAAAACCTTGAGCCAGAAAATACCCTAAAAAAAGGTCAAACGCGTTTAGAGAAAATTATTGCTTTAGGCACAGAAGGCGGCATGAATAACTTTGATGACTTGTTCAGTGAGCAAGAAATCAGTAACTTGGCGACATTTATTCAAATGACTCCGCCAGTACCACCAGAAATGTCTCTAGAGCAAATGCGTTCTTACACTAAAGAATATATTGCGCCAAAAGACTACCCAACTAAACCTATGCACGGGCTAAATTGGAAAAATTTCTTTGTGGTTATCGAACGTGACGCAGGAACTGCGGCAATTATTGATGGCGATACGAAAAAAATCATCACACATATCGACACGGGCTATGCGGTTCATGTAATTAAAGGTACTGAACATCATAAAGTTGATCATGCGAAAGATGTAGGTCGCTTTTGGTACACCATTGGTCGTGACGGTAAAGTTAATAAAATCGATTTATGGCAAACACCAGATAAAATGCTAGTTGCTGAAACTAAAATGGCTTACGACGCGCGTGACATAGCTGTTTCAGGTGATGGTAAGTACGTTATTGCCGGCGGTTACTGGCCTGCGCATTTCGTTATTATGGATGCCGAAACGTTAAACCCACTGAAAGTGGTTTCAACACGTGGTTACAACACGAAAGGTGAGTTCATTAACGAAGCACGTGTAGCGGCAATTTATACTGCGCCAAACACTTCTTCATTTATCGTTGCGGTGAAAGAAACCGGTCAAATGTTACAAGTTGATTATAACGACTTAGATAACTTAACCATTACCAGCATTGCTTCTGCAGAATTCTTGCATGATGGATTCTTTGACCCAACAGGGCGTTACTTCCAAATTGCGGCTAACGCGTCAAATGCTATGGTGGTGGTTGATACGAAAGAACGCGCATTAGAAAAAATCATCAAAGTTGACAGCTTACCTCATCCAGGTCCAGGTGCTAACTGGATTGATGAAGAGTGTGGCCCAGTGGGCGGCACAACGCATTTAGGTGTTGGGCTAGTATCTGTTTGGGGTAATGATCCGATTGGTCATCCAGACAACGCGTGGAAACTTTGTTATGAAGTGGAAACTGATGGTGCTGGTGTATTCATCCGTACGCATGAAACTTCACCATACGTTTGGGCTGATCAGCTGAAACATCCTGAGCCAGAAGTACAACAATCTGTACAAGTTTTTGATAAGAAAACTCACGAAATCGTTAAAACTATCCGTGTAACAACAGAGCCGGGTAAAGCGGCACTGCACATGGAATTCAACGACGATGGCACAGAGGTTTGGGTTTCAGTGTGGAACCGTAAAGATGCGAAAAACCCAACCGGTGAAATCGTGGTTTATGATGCGAAAACCCTTAAAGAGAAAACACGTATCAAAGGCTTAACTACACCAACAGGTAAGTTCAACGTATTTAACCGTATGAACCATAAAACTTAGATAACGGCTCTACTTGTTGCTGTATCGTCTAATTTAGGCGTCAAGAGTGCGCGTCGACTCCTTACTCTTTCCGTTAAATAAAGCGATACAGCTTAAAGTAGAACAGTTATTAGGTAGCTAGTTTTACCCGTTAAGGCATGGCTAATGCCGTGCCCTTTTTATTTTCATTTTAAATGATTATTAGTAGTGGAAATAGAAAGGGTTGTAACCGTGTTTATACACACGTTACTACGCCTTATAAGCATTGTGACTTCCTTGCTAAGATTAATCGGGAAGGCAGTGAATAATAATTTCCCTCAAGCTTGACTGTTCAAGGGAAGAGAGCTGAATTCATCAAGAGTCAATTATGGTAAATAACACAGTTAGCAAACCCAGTTTTTGGAATCGTCGACTGGTCCTTGGTACAACCGTAGCAGGAGCGGTGATCTTCTTTATCGTGGGTATTATTTTTTGGGGTGGCTTTAACACCGCAATGGAAGCAACCAACACCACTGAATTTTGTATCGGTTGTCATGAAATGGAAGACAACGTGTACCAAGAATACAAACCCACTATACATTATTCTAATAGAACTGGCGTCAGAGCAGGTTGTCCTGATTGTCATGTACCAAGACCATGGGTCCACAAAGTGGTGCGAAAAATACAAGCATCAAAAGAGGTCTTCTCTTGGTTAACCGGTAAATTAGATACCAAAGAAAAATTCAATGAACATCGCTTTACTCTTGCTAAAAGCGTTTGGGGTGCGATGAAAGATACAGATTCACGTGAATGTCGTAACTGTCATAACTTTGAATCAATGAACCCAGAGTTTCAAAAACCGCGTGCACGTAAGCAGCATTTAAATGCCTTTGAAACTGGGCAAACCTGTATTGATTGTCATAAGGGAATTGCTCACCATGGCGTGAGAGATAAATTAACCGATGAAGAGCTTGAAGTACTCGAAGCGCCGAATCCTGAATTTATTCGTGAAGTGCCACAACTTTATCTCGACGGTTTAGCGCGCGTAGAAGCCAAAGAAGCGGCGGAAAAAGCACAGTTAAAAGCTGACGCAGAAGTTGAAAAAGCCAAAGTACAAGCACAAATTGAGCAGGCGGTTGCGGATGCAACAAGTAATATGACTGTTGCTCCAAAAGCAGCGAATGATAATACTGCGACGAGTGCTAGTAACATTAATGTTGATTGGAGCAAAGCTAATACCACAGACATTAGTGTGTTTTATCCAGGAACAGCATCAATAGAGTGGATTTTAGGTCGAAACCATGGCGGCAAACGTGCTTTCACGAAGGGCGATCGTTGCATTGAATGCCACGGTGAAGAAATTGCCGATATAGGCAACAATATTGCTTCAGGTGAAAGTGAGAAAATTGAAGACCCAGCGTTAATCCCAGGCAAGCGTGGTAGCTTCGATGTCACCATTAATGCCGCACATGATGCAGAAAATCTTTACTTGAAGTTTAGCTGGCCGGAAACCGACCACATGCCCGCACCATTTGTTGACGGTGGCAAAATGGACCCTGCTAACTCAATGAAACTTGCGTTTATGTTAGCCACTGATGAAGTTGAATACGCTGATCGTGCAGGCTGCTGGGGCACATGTCATGCTGATGTAAATGGTATGCCATTTGTACCAGAAAATGACGTGCTAATGGGCTCCGACTTAGCCAAACGCTTAGATTTTAATAACGGACTAACCAAATACATTACTGAGTCTCGTACTGATCTTGAACTTAAAGGTCGAGGCGGTAAAGCGTTAGGTGGTTGGGATAAATTGAAAGCTGAAGGTGAAATACAAGCAGCGGCTGACGCTAATAAGTTTATGGATATAGTGCGCTATAAAGCGGGCGAGGGCATCATTGAAGATGGTTATATCTTAGCGGAACGTCAAATGCACGGAGGTCAAGGCGGTGAAGTAAGCGCTGTGCTTGAAAATGGCACTTGGACAGTAATGGTTAAACGTAAGCTTAAATCTGATAAAACAGGTGATGTTAGCATCGACGCTGGCAGCATCTATAACTTCGGTTTTGCTATTCATGATGACTATACCAGTGGTCGTTATCACCATGTTTCATTCGGTTATAAGCTCGCACTCGACAATGCTGAAGCGGAAATTAATGCGAAAAAACTGTAGCTTTATAGCATTGTTTACTCAATTCAAGACGAATTGATAGCGCTTAACTAAGCAAAGAAGACAAAGCCTTTTGTGTAAACAAAAGGCTTTTTTTATGCGTGCAATTTCAATGTTATGCAGATAAAACAATGCATTGTAGATACTTGGGGCTATTGTTAGGTTATGATCACACAGCAATTTTTGCTAAATAGTTTTATCGATAACTAATGTGTATGGTTAGCTAACTGGCATAACAATGGTGTAAAGTTTTCTAAAAAAATTAATAAGTATATAAGTTGTGAGTGGAATAATAATTAAATTATGGACATATCAATGAAAGCAGCATTAGAAAACGAACAAAACGAAAATGAAAATGAACAAAACAACGTAAAAGTAGCGTCGGGTTTTGAAGGGTTATTAGTGCTGCTAGGCATAGGTATTGTTCTCTCACCTATTAGGTTGGTCACTGAATTGTATTCAACATATTTGCCGATTTTTACCGATGGAACATGGGATAAAATCACTTCGATGAATTCCTTATCTTATGATCCTTATTGGGGCACTTTAGTAATTATAGAGCTCATTGCCAATGTTGTATTTCTATTTTTAGCCATCCATTTGTTGCAACTATATTTTAAAAAGAAAGCAATATTTGTTAAGTGGTATTTAATTGTTGCAACACTATCGACAACATTTATATTGGCAGATGCCTACATTGTGGCATTTGTTTATCCAACGATAGATTTTGCATCGACTGATAATATGACTAACTTTGCCTCAAGCTTAATTGCTTTGTTGCTATGGGCACCTTATTTATATCGTTCGCAAAGCGCTAAAAACACCTTTGTGAATGATTGAACACTGACTTAATTTACTGTTTTTTAGTATCAAACATTACTTTGATACAGCGCAATAAATCCTCGTTATTGACGACGTATATTAGGTAGCCTGAACCCGGGATAAGCTACATACGTCAATGTCACGATTTTTGCTGGTATCAGCGTTGCCTGCGTGGATGCAGGTACTTGGTTTTTATCGGGAATCAAAAAACCGTAAGTTTGCAACTAATAGCCCACTAATTAGGTGGGAATTGCCGTGATTCACGTAAAAATTATTACCTTGAAAAAATAAAGGCTTTATAGCTTTTATTCGCATATCGGTTGTCCAGCGTAAAAATTATCTAATTAGGTCTATGTTTAACTTAAAACTATCGCAGGGATAAAATTATGACAGCAGTAAGGCACGGCTTATCAATTGGCATAGAACGCATTGGCAGTGATGTTTTCCTTTCATTAAAAGCGGTGGGTAAGTTGAGCCATGCTGATTATGAACTGATCACGCCTATGATAGATTCTGCCTTGTCACAGGTAACTGATCCTGAAGTAAATGTGCTAATTGATGGAACTGAGCTAGAAGGTTGGGAGCTTAGGGCTGCTTGGGATGACTTTAAATTGGCGCTCAAGCACAATAATAAGTTTCGTAAAATAGCGATTTGTGGCAATAAAAACTGGCAGGAAATTGTCGCTAAGATAGGTAGCTGGTTTATTTCGGGTGAGGTTAAATACTTTGAAAACTTTGCTGATGCCTTGAATTGGTTGACTGAATAACCGCGATAACTTATTGCAAGTTTTACCGACACTGAATTTAATTTTTATGCTGTGTTTAAACAAAGGAGCGAGTATGCGTGCATCTATCTCAATTATTTTATTACTGTGTTCTTTAGCTGAAGTAAATGCCAAAGAGCATGTAGTTGAAATATTTAAAAAGCAATTTACACCTACTGAAATAACCATTGAGCAAGGTGATACGGTTATTTGGCAGAATGTTGAAAAACGCCAATACCATAACGTTTGGTTTAAGCAACAAGTTAAAGAAGAGCCTGATTATATATTCCCTGGCGAAAGCTATCAGCGTACGTTTATGGAACAAGGCGTATTTCCATACGAATGTGGTCCACACCCTAAAATGGTTGGTAGCGTTAAGGTGGTTTTAAAGCCGGTCGGAAACTAGCGCTAGCGCGGATAAATATCTGATTTACTATTCGATTAACACGTCGATGAGTAAGTCCATGAATAAGTCGATGAGTAGAATGTTAGCGGCTTTAACACAGCTAACATTTTACGATTTAACGACAATGGCAAGCGCCAACGTAGCTATGAACTTGGTATTACCTATAAAGCTTATCAGCGTTCAGGTTATAACAAATGACTCGAAATTATTTTTGATATTTCTAGCATTGACGATTGGCCGGTAAATTCAAACTTCACTTTACCTAAGGCTGAAAAATAGATCTCTAATTCAGAATCGAGGTCGAAAGTGCCTGATGTTTCAATGGAGTAGGCAACAATATTTTTATAAGGCAGTGAGGTAAAATCTTTTTTACTGCCGGTAATACCTTGGACATTAACCGCTATTATGCGCTTATTGGTAAATACCACGCCGTCTCGCATGGTTTTATAAGCATCAACAACTTGCTCATTTTCAAGCAATAAATCAGTAACTTTTTCAGCATAATCTATATCTTGTTTTAACTTGAAAAAACCTTTGTTATTAAAATCAATCATCGAACTTCCTTATCATAGTGAAGCATTAATTATTGTTAGCATGTTAAACACTAACACCCATTGTTCGTTTTTGTGGTTGTGTTAATTAACAGCATGATACTAGGTGGCTAGCTAGAAAACATGCCAAATATCACATATTGTGTGACTATCAGCAATAGCGGTTTTTTTTGTTTATCAAGTTTTGATAACGATGCTTTGCCATTTAGTGACGAAAACAAATGTTAGTTTTAGGTTATCTAGAAAGGAAATCCACACATAGCGTTATGTGTGGATTAGCGTATCGAAAATTCAGCGATTGTTTCGCTTTATTTTATTAATTCGTAAATGGCAAAGCTAAGGGCTGGCATGTTAAGCGTTGTACTGCCGTTTTTTGATGCCTGCAAGCTACTGCTACCAGCAACTAAGCGATAATTATTGCTGGTGACTGCAATATCCGCTTCGGCAGATTTATCACTGGTATTAAAGGCGATTAACATTTCTTGTCCGACACCTGCCGTGTTTTTACTAGCCGCTAAACTGCGTGTAATGGCAAAAATAGCATTGTCGTCAGCTTGAAATATGGTCTTTTGTTCGCCTCTACGAAGTGCAGGATAGCGATAAAAAATATCAGCGTATTTAGCGAAGCTCTTATAAATAGGGTGTTGGGTGTCAAAATTATCATCAGCAGTTGTAGCATCGGTTGCCAGTAAGTCATCGTCATTATAACTGGCCACGAGTGATGGCATCATGTCTTGGCGAGCTGCTTGGTCGCCACCATCACCAACAAAACCTTGTTCATCACCGTAATAAATAATCGGTACGCCACGCATAAAGTAAGTCATGGCGTGCGCAAGCAAGGTGCGTTTAACCATTTGCTCTTCACTGTAGTTGAATTGGCTTTGTTTTAGCATGTAAGCAAAGCGACCCATATCGTGATTACCGGTGAAGTTCATTAGTTGATTGGCATCGCTGTCGTGATCAAGATAATCGTTATCATTAGCAAATAATGTGGCTAATACTTTGGTGCCTTTTTGCTCTATTAAGCTCTGTGTCATCGCGCTTTGAAAGCCAAAGTCTAATACCGATTGCATATTGCCGGCGGTGGTATATTCACTCAATTCTTTACTGGTAAAGCTATAGACTTCGCCAAACATAAAGAAGTTTTTGATGCCGGCTTCTTGCGCATGTTTAACGAGTTCAGGCGAGAACTCAGCCCAAAATTCAGTGTTAACATGTTTTACCGTGTCAATACGAAAGCCGTCAGGTTTAAATTCAGTGATCAGGTTTTTGAAAATATCGATCATACCTTTAAGCACTGCTGGATTATTGGTATCAATATCGTCAAGCCCTGCGAAGTCACCACGTTTTGAGCTTTCACCTTGCCAAAATGAATCACCTTGGTTGTGATAATATTTTGTCTCATTTAACCAAGCAGGGGTTTTTAATTGCTCTTGGCCTTTTGGAATAACCGTGGTGTATTTATCACCGGCCGCTAATTGCGCTAGGGATTTAAACGGACAGCCTTTATCTGTTTCGACTAACCATTGTAAGCCGTCTTCACCATGACATTGCGTGTACTTAATCACGTCAGCGGTATGATTGGTAATAATGTCAAAATAGATTTTGATATTTTCAGTATGGGCGCTGTCGATAAGATCCCTTAAATCATCATTGCTGCCTAAATGCGGGTCAATTTCGGTAAAATCTAACACCCAGTAACCGTGATAGCCTGAGCTATCGGCTTGCATGGCTTGATTACGCAAAATGGGTGTTAACCAAATAGCCGAAATCCCTAATTCTTTTAAGTACGGGAGTTTGTCTTTCAGACCTTGAATATCGCCGCCATGGAACATGCCTTTGTTGGTTTTATCGAAACCACCGGCAGAAATAGGCTGAGTTTTTGAGCCGAGATCATTGTCGGTATCGCCATTGTTAAAACGGTCAGGCATAACGAAATAAAATACTTCTTCTTGTACATCGCGTTCAAGGTAATGAGGCAAATCAGCCGCTGTTTTGTTAGTCATACTTGACGACTTTTGAACTTCAACCACCGTTTTACTTTTAACTTCTGCTTCATTTTCATTGCCTGTGATGCCGGCATTTCCACATGCCATTAAGCTCAGCGAGATAGCCGTTGAAAACAGTAATCTAGATATTTTATTTTTTTTATACATATTATCTATCCTATTTATTTGTCTGGTTAAGAGCGAGGGCGCGCTGCTCTCATTGCTGTTGCTAAATCAGTTACTGACTCGGTTTGAGAAAATTCTTCAATACTAACGGGCAGTTTTTGTAGCCAATTCGGATGTTCATCAATGGTGCCTGGAATATTAACTTGCTCGATAACGTCTAAGGTATCTTCCAATGGAATCAACTGAATATGGCTTGGCGCTTGTGCCATGTATTTTTGCACGGCGAGGTTAAGCTCACGGTTCATTTTTGCCGGCGCTTGCTCTGGTGCTTTACTGATATCGATAACCTGTAAATCATCTAAGGCAGAAATCAGTAATTGCCGGTCTTCAATGCGGCTATTGCGCTCGTTTTGACCCATTTCCTCATTCGGATAAAGGTTGAGCTTTTGACGCCACTCCAGATCTTTACCTGTCCACCAACCGGCCAGTGTTGGTAAATCATGTGTTGATACCGTTACCATAGATTGGGCTGGGTAGAGCTCTGGACGCATAAAGAAGCCTGAGTCCCAACGTTCGAAAAATAGTACTTTGTATGACAGTAAGCCTGCGCGCGCCATTATTTCGCCAAAACCGTCTGGCACTGTACCTAAATCTTCACCGATAACCACACAGTTATTACGACGAGATTCTAGCGCTATAATGCGTAAAATGTCTTCTAATGGAAAGGTAATGTAAACCCCTTCGTTAGCTTTCATACCTGGCGCAACCCAATATTGGCGCATCAAGCCGAGAATGTGGTCAATACGCAAAGCACCGGCATATTGCATATTGCTGCGCAACGCTTTAACTAGCGGTTGGTAACCTTGTTTTTGTAGCGCAACAGGATTGATTGGCGTTAAGCCCCAGTCTTGCCCTAAGGTGTTCATGGCATCAGGTGGTGCACCAACCGCAGCGCCGGCAACATAAACGTCTTTGTCTGACCAAACATCAACACCAGAGCCATCACAACCTACCGCTAAATCTAGGTATAAGCCAATTGGCATACCTAATTCTTCGGCTTTATTGGCAATTGATTTTAGTTGACGGTGAGCAAGCCATTGCACGAAACAAAAGTAGTTAATACGGGTTTTATTTTCTTGCTGAAAGGCCTTTACTTCATCGCTGTTTGGTGATTGAAAAGCGCTTGGCCAACTTGTCCAACCATAGGCATTGAAGTCGGTTTTTCTAAAATGTTCATAAAGCGCTTCAAAGGTGGCAAGTTGTAATAAGTCAGCGCCTTGGCTAGTCATAAAGTCGTTAAACTCTACCGTTTCGTTTTGCTTAGTAGTGATAAAGTCTTGATATAAAATCTCTAATAAATCGAATTTAATATCGGCAACAGCAGGGTAGTCAATCAATTGGCTTTGTTTTGCGTAGACAATTTTGTTTTGAACTTCTTCACTATTAAAACGAGCTTGTGCTGCTTGGCAGGAAGCAAAGTTGGGTACTTTTTTAACGTCAATATAAAGGGTGTTCAAAAAACAACGACTGGTTGGCGAATAAGGGCTGCGATGCGCTGGGTTGTTTTGGTACAACGGATGTAACGGATTCAAACCAATGGCTGAAGCTTGTTGCGCGGCTGATTTTTCAACCAACTTAGCTAAGTCGCCAAAGTCGCCCATGCCTAAGTTATCTTTACTGGTTAAAGAATATAGCTGTGCTGCATAGCCCCACATTTTATCGCCTGAAGCTTCTTGTGGGCTGTAACACGTTTGTGGGGCGCAAATTAATGGGCAGCTTGCCGTGTTTTCACCATAATGTAGCGTGAGTTGATGATAGCCTTGTGCTAGCGTTGGCAGTGGCAATGCGTATTTAATAAAGCGACAGCCGTCAAAAGTGGCAGAGTCTACTGTGGCTAACTCGCTAAGTGCAAGCGTGTCGTTAACCTTTTCACCTGACTCTAAACAGATTTCCCAGCTAAGTTGCTTGGTATCTGAGTTAGCAATACTAATGATAATATGGTGCTGCTCAGCTTCCTGCTTGGCAATGTGCGCAGGAGGTAACATGTTGCGCCATGTCGTTTGCTCTAATTCAGCAATGCTGGTGCTGATTTTATCATCGGATGAAAGATCGTAACCCATAGCGTTAAGTAACGAGTGTCTCGCCTCATCTTTGGCATAAACTAGCTCGCCATATGAATTAATGTATGTCGGATGAAAGCCAACGAGTTCGGCAAGTTTCTCAATTAAATTCATTCTATGTTTCTCTTTGCTTATCGCTACGCAGATTCGCGTGAGCGCTATGATTTGTCAAATTTGATTTGGCTGACGCTGAGTCAATTTTTTGCTGGTATTGCGGGCCAAAAAAGCTCAGCACTAAGCAACTATGTGCAGCAATAGAGATCGTTGATGCGGTAATATTAAGTTGCTCAGTGTTTGATTTTGTAATACTTGTTTGTCTCGTATGTACTGGTGAAGTGATTACTTCATCAGCGGTGTTGATCAGTTGCTGCCAGTAACCGTTAAGTACTGGCAGTTGATAATCTATTTCACACGGATGCGCATTGAAAATAACTAAAAGAGCGTCATCTTGGATGGCACCTTCAGTATTTTCTGATAATTGCTCGTCGGTTTGTGCAAGTAGCATGGCAAAGCATTTCACTTCTTGGTCTTGCCAATCCGATGCTTGCATATACTCGCCGTGGCAATTAAGCCAATCAATATCTTTTAAAGTGGTTTTATCCGAGATTTGTTGACCGTGATGATAATGACTACGGTTCAATAACGGGTGCTGTTTTCTTAATTGAATAAGTTGTTTAACAAACGCTATTTCATGACTTTTACTGGAACTTTTATTGCTATTTTCTAACGTTAAGTGCGACCAATCTAACCAAGATATTTCATTGTCTTGGCAATAAGCATTGTTGTTGCCCATTTGGCTATTAGCCATTTCATCACCAGCAAGCAGCATGGGGGTGCCTTGGGAAATAAATAGCGTGGTTAATAAGTTGCGTTTTTGTCTGGCTCTAAGGCGGACAATAGTCGCATTATCAGATGCACCTTCATGACCGAAATTACAACTAAAGTTACTGCCATGGCCATCACGATTATTTTCGCCATTGGCTAAATTATCAGGGCTTTGATAGCTGACTAAATCTTCAAGGGTAAAACCGTCGTGTGAGGTGATAAAGTTGACACTGGCGCTAGGGCGACGACTGGGCTGTTCAAAAATATCACTTGAGCCATGTAAACGCGCAGCAAACTCAGGCGCAATACCTAGATCGCCTCGCCAGAATCGTCGACAAGTATCACGAAATCTGTCATTCCATTCCAGCCAGTTTTTATCAAAGCGACCTAATTGATAACCGTCTTGACCAATATCCCAGGGTTCGGCAATCAGCTTAGTTTGGGCTAAAACAGGATCTTGTTTTAATGCGCTAAAGAACGCGCTGTTGGCATTGAAATGAGGCGTTTCTCGGCCTAAGATCGTGGCGAGATCAAAGCGAAAACCATCAACGCCCATGGTTTCTACCCAATAGCGTAAGCTGTCAGTGACTAACTGTAATACCCGTGGATGGGCAATGTTTAAAGTGTTGCCACAGCCAGAATAGTTTTCATAAAAGCGTTTGTCTTGGTTTTGTAAACGATAATAACTGGCGTTATCGATACCTTTAAAACTTAAGGTTGGCCCAAGTTCATTGCCTTCAGCGCTGTGGTTGTAAACCACGTCGAGCATCACTTCAATACCATGCTGGTGAAAGGTTTCGACCATGGCTCTAAATTCATCAATACTTTCTGCAGCGCCATTGGCATAACAATAACTTGCCTGCGGCGTGAAAAATGACACGCTGTTATAGCCCCAATAATTACTGAGGTTTTTTTCTTCAATAAATGCTTCATTTAAAAACTGATGAACGGGCATTAATTCTATGCTAGTAACACCGAGTGCCACTAAGTATTCAACAATATGTTCATTTGCCAAACCAGCAAAAGTACCTTTTAATTCAACCGGAACATTGGGGTGTTGTGCGGTAAAACCTTTTACATGCATTTCATAAAGAATGCTGTCGCGTTGGCGAACTTGTGGATGAGTGCTACATGGCTCAACAGCGTTTGAGTCAACAACAATGCACTTAGCCATGGCCTTGGCATTGTCTTGAAGATCTAAGGTTAGATCCTGTCGAGGACATTGAGTTGAATTTCCGTCATCAGCGCTACTTGGCTGATAGGCATAATGTAAAGGCGAGTTTTTAACTTCGCCATGCAAGGCTTTTGCATAGGGGTCGAGCAATAATTTTGCCGGATTAAAACGATGGCCATTGTGCGGCTCAAAGGGGCCGTAAACACGATAACCATAGAGTGCGCCGGGCTTGATGCCGGCCACAAAACCATGAAAGATATCATCGGTATATTCGGGTAATACTAAACGTTGTATTTCATTTTCACCATTTTCATCAAACAGGCACAATTCGACCTTTTCAGCATGGGCTGAAAATAGCGCGAAGTTAGTACCGCTGCGGTCATTTTGTTGGTCGCCAGAGATAAAACTCGCGCCAAGCGGAAAACAACGGCCTGATGTGATAACAAATTGGCTCACAGGATCAGTTCGCTCCTTGTAAGCAAAATATTACCGTTGCCATGGGCGGAACCGTCACTTTTATTTGATGAGGTTGTCCTTGCCACGGCGAGTTAATACTTTGTAATGGAAAAGAATTACCTTGGCCTGAGCCAGCGTAAATTTCCATGTCGGTATTAATGAGTTCTTTATAGCTGCCTGCTTCAGGTACACCGACGGCAAAATTTTGTTGAGCTTGAGTACTGAAATTACACAGCACAACTGCGGGCGAAGTGCCGTTATCGCCAAAGCGAATAAAGCTGTAAATAGACTGCTGCGCGTTTTCATGATCTAACCAAGTAAAGCCTTGTTGCTGGCAGTCTTTTTGATAGAGCGCAGGTGTTGTAGTGTAGACCTTATTTAAGTCTTGCACTAAACGTTGTACGCCGCTATGCCAATGAATATCGAGTTGATGCCAATCGAGTGCTTTATCGTGATCCCACTCTTTGCCTTGTGCAAATTCACAGCCCATAAAGAGTAATTTTTTACCGGGATGCGCCCACATAAAACCATAATAGGCACGTAAATTGGCAAATTGCTGCCATGCATCGCCCGGCATACGGGCGATAAGAGAGCCTTTGCCATGCACCACTTCGTCATGACTTAGCGGTAGAACAAAGTTTTCATCGAAGGCGTAAACCAAAGAAAAACTTAATTCATTATGGTGATGTTGACGATGCACCGGATCGCGCTTCATGTATTCTAGGCTGTCGTTCATCCAACCCATATTCCACTTGTAACCAAAACCTAAACCGCCATTGTCGGTAGGGCGAGAAACCCCAGGCCATGATGTAGACTCTTCAGCGATAGAAAACGTGCCGGGGTAGAGCGAGTAAAGTTCTTCATTAAAACGCTTTAGAAAATCAACTGCTTCTAGATTTTCACGACCACCGTGCTTATTAGGGATCCATTCACCTGCTTTACGGCTGTAATCTAAGTACAACATCGATGCGACAGCATCAACGCGAATACCGTCAACATGGAAAGTGTCAAGCCAGTGTAAGGCACTAGCACGTAGAAAGTTGGCGACTTCGACGCGACCGTAATTATAAATTAGGGTATTCCAGTCAGGATGATAGCCTTGGCGAGGGTCTGCATGTTCATATAAATGGCTGCCATCAAATTGGGCAAGACCATGTGGATCACTTGGGAAATGGCCGGGCACCCAATCAATTAACAAACCTAAGTTCGCTTGGTGACATTGATCAACAAAGTATTGAAAGTCTTCTCGGCTACCAAAACGCGAACTGGGTGAAAATAAACCCACCGGCTGATACCCCCAAGAACCGTCAAATGGAAACTCGCTGATTGGCATTAATTGCAGATGCGTAAAACCCATCTCTAAGGTATAGGGAATAAGCTTATCGGCAATGGTGCGATAGTTTAAATACTGATTGTTTTCATCTCGTTGCCATGACCCTAAATGCACTTCATAGATAGAGATTGCCGCGTTGTGGGCATTGCGTTGTGCGCGCTCGCTCAGCCATTGTTGATCTTGCCATGGGTAGTCATGTTCATTGGCGACAATGGAGGCGGTATCAGGTCGATACTGCGCTTGTAGACCAAACGGATCGGCCTTTGCCGGCTGTAAGTTACCGGCATGATCCTTTATTTCAAATTTGTATAAGGCGCCCGCGTCAATGTTCGGGATAAATAGCGTCCAATAACCGCTACTTTCGCTATGCTCAATCGCGCTATCTCCAACTTGACAAGAAACCATTGGGTGGCAACGACCATCCCACTGATTAAAGTCGCCAATCACGCTAACATGACTAGCATTTGGTGCCCAAACGGCAAAGCTACAGCCACTAACTTCTCGTCCTGAGCATGTCTTTAAATTTGTTAAGTGTGCGCCAAGTTTTTTATAGGCGTTTTGGTGACACCCTTCACGTAATAAATGTAAGTCGAGTCCGCCGAGTACTTGTGTTGATGAAAAGGCAAAAGCGTCATCACAGATAACGCTTTGTTTTTCGCCGTTGATATGACGGGTGATTTTCAGTTGATAATCAAAAGCTTTCTTTCTTCTCAACTTGAGTGAGTACAAACCTTCTGCGGCAATCGGCTTTAATTTACCGAGCGACTTTTGTGTTTTGCTATCGAGTATTTCAATAACGCATTCAACACCGCCCTCAACCCCACCCTCAATGGCGGCATCAGTGGCCTTATGGTTAATCAAGTGCGGCAGAAAAACCGTGATCACCAAGTAGCCTTTTGCAGACTCTGGGTGTAAACCCAAAACCTGATGTGGCTTAGGATGACTAGCGTTTAACAAGCTAGATATATCACGATTTGTTACTGCCATTGTTTGTCCTTTATTTTCTCTAACTAGCAAATGTTTATGGTTATAACAGCGGCAAGTATTGCTCACCGCTGTTATCTATCGATAAATATTTATCGATTAAACGCCTAACACTAAATGCTCGGTGTTAAATGCCAAATGTTTTGTACGTAGTCTTCAATTGAACGATCAGAGTTAAACTTACCCATTAGCGCGGTATTTAAAATCGCCATTTTTGCCCACTGTTGCTGATTCTTATAGGCACTATCTAGTGCTTGATGGGCATTAGCATAGCTTTGAAAATCTGCTAATACTTTGTAAGGGTCGCCACCGGCTAAGAAGCAGTGTTTAAGGCCTGATAGTTCCCCCGGGTTACCTGGTGTAAAATAATCCGTGTCTAACCAATCTAAACAGGCACGAATTTCAGCGTTGTTTTCGTAATACTCGTGCGAGTTATAACCTTTTTCATCTAGCGCTTTTACTTCATCAACCGTTAGGCCGAAAATAAAGATATTGTCGTCGCCCACTTCTTCGGCAATTTCAATGTTAGCGCCATCTAGCGTGCCAATAGTGACTGCGCCATTAAGGGCGAGCTTCATATTGCCTGTACCAGAAGCTTCTTTACCGGCGGTTGATATTTGCTCAGAAACATCAGCTGCGGGAATGATTTTCTCGGCTAAACTGACGCGGTAATTAGGTAAAAAAACCACTTTTAACTTGTCTTGAATG
>OJAV01000214.1_pt1 | contig 28344 bp, 29 predicted proteins | sample 1590081 | NCBI WGS metagenome assembly OJAV01 (sample SAMN05416852, study PRJEB24817) | seawater metagenome | isolation source: Sea water | place: Canada:Atlantic | collected 2013-07
GCTCGTCGGGCTCATAACCCGAAGGTCGTAGGTTCAAATCCTGCTCCCGCAACCAACACTATCTTGGAGAGTTGGATTATTATCATTAGATGCTAATAATTCAATTCTATCCAAGAAATCTTCTTCGAAAATTCCTTTTCTTTCTCCCGATATATTTATTATTCCAGCTAATTCGCCATGCAAATCAATTTGCAATTCATCTTTTGTTTTTTTCGGGCTTAGCACTATTTTGCTAATAAGCTGACGTAGTTTATCTGCTGCTTCACCTATAGCGCCCTCAGTGTTTAAGTTTTCGCGCAATGCCATGACCGTTTGCGAATAGCGCGTTGCCATTGAAGGGTGAATAAGTGGTTTTATTTCTTGCGTCTTGGAAAGTGACTTTTCAAGGGCTTCTATTTTTGCAGCTACTGCCTCCAAGTCATCTTTGATTAACGCAGCATCAATACCATTTTTTAATGCTTGTATTAAGTTTTCTCGATCTTTTTGGCTTGCTGCTAGGTCAGATTTTTGCTGCGCAATAAATGCATTTTGTTTTATATGCAGTGTGTTTAAATGCTTTGTGTATTCTAAACAAAACACTGTCACTAACTCTTCGCGCATCAATCTATTTTGCAGAGCGCCCAATACAACAGATTCCAGCTTGTCGCGTCTGATCGTAATTGTATTAGAACAAACGGACTTGCCTTTATTTTTAGAAGTTGAGCAGCCGTAATGTGTGGCGTTTATTTTTGCGTAACCACCATCACATACGCCGCACTTCAAAAGACCTGACAGCAAGTATTGTGGTCTGTTTGTTTGCCACATTGCAGTAGGCTTTCTATCGAGTGACTTCTGGCGTTCTTTAGCTGCTGTCCATAGTTCTGATGGAATGATTGTAAGTTGGGGAACATCTTGTTCAATCCACTCAGAAGATGGGTTAAGGCGCGTTACACGCTTTCCTGTCATCGGATCTTTAATGTAGCGTTGACGGTTCCAAACAAGTTTTCCAATATAAAGCTCGTTATTTAAAATTCCTGTCCCCCGTTTACGATTGCCGTTAATCGTCGATTGACCCCAATGCTTGCCTGAAGGGCAAGCCACTCCTTCGTCGTTAAGTTTTGAGGCGATAAACTTGGGAGATTTGTTCTCTATTGCATATTCATGAAATATTCGTTTGAGTATGCCAGCTTCATAGCTGTCAATTTCTCGCTCACCTCTGATGGCTTCTCCGTTGCTGTCAAATTGCTTAATAACGCGATATCCATATGAGATCCCTCCTCCTGATTTTCCCTGTTCAACTTTGCCTCGAAGGCCTCGGCGGGTTTTATCGGCAAGATCTTTGAGAAACATGGCATTCATCGTGCCTTTAAGGCCAATGTGAAGCGTTGATATTTCACCTTCAGATAAGGTGAATATTTTCACGCCAGCGAATTCCATTCTTTTATAAATACCTGCGATATCCTCTTGATCGCGAGATAACCGATCTAAGGCTTCAGTAACAAGTACATCAAAGTTACCTTTTAACGCAGCGTCTAAAAGAGATTGGATACCTGGGCGCATAATTGATGCACCAGAAATTGCTGCATCGGTATAGCATTGCTGCATAACCCAGTTTTCAGTTTTAATTTTTTCGCTGCACAATCTAATTTGGTCTTCAATTGACGCATCACTTTGAAGATCGGAGCTGTATCTAGCGTATATGCATGCGCGTAGTGTCATAGTGCTCAACCTTTTATGTTCTGGTGTTGGGCAAGAGCATCCATATAAAACTGATAGTCTTCTTCAGCGGCGCATCTTGCAAGAAATCTGACGAGCTCAATAATTGCTGCATCGTCATCACTTAGATTATGACTCGGATTGCGATGAGTCTTCAAACCCAATCCTGAGATCAATTTGTTATCGATCTTATTAATTTCTGAAGGTACAAGCATAAATCCTCCCATAAAAAAACAGCGAGAAGCAATCCCAATTGCTCTCGCTGTCCTGTAAATTTTGTGCTGCGGCTTTGGCTTGAATGAGAGCTTCAGTGTTATGGGTGCAAACACCATCGAGCTTCCAGCTGCGCACAAAAAAAGAGAGTTGTTGGAGACAATTAAATTTGTCCCAGCAATCTCTCATAGTTTTAATAATACGATTTAAACTATTAATAAATCGTAAACAAAATACAGAAAACACAGCGTGAGTATCATTTTTAAGCGAGTTTATTAAAGCTATGGATACTTTCATATGCTAGCTCAGCTTATACTTTATTGGATTTTCAGTTGGATAACCTTTTGAGTGATATGGATTTAACGCAGCATTACTTCTCCATTCATCAACCTCAAAATACGGAACGACATTTGGCACAATTACAGGTTCACCATTTATTGCAATAAGCTGCTTATCACTAGGCATAGTTAAAACCTGATAGGCGCTTAAAACAGGAAGCGATGTTTCTGATACTGATGGCTTCCAAGGCTGCAATGGGTCTGCTGGGTTATATTGCATATTATGAGTCTTAATCGTTTTACTGCCACATCTGGTGCTCCAACGTTTTGCGGCTTCTTCATCACTAATTGCCCATTCCTGAACGCCTGAACATTGTTTTTCAATATTGGCCGCTTCATTTTTTCCGTAAATTTCTATGAGTTGATTTCTCGACTGATAGGCTTTTACGATCCGAAGTCCTTTTTCAGGCAAAAGGGTCATTGCCTTCGACATATTAGGAATGCGACCAAAGTTTCCTGCTTCATCAAGCAATACAAGTGTTTTGGAAGTTGCGGTTTGAGCAGCAACACTTTCGAACATTAAGGCCATGATTAAGCCAATACTCTGCCCATAGGGCACGAGTTTTTCTTCTGGGATTATTGGAAAAAAGGTCGTTTTTTCATTGAGAATGGATTTTAAATCAAAATCATTGCCCATCAGTGATTTTCCAAACTCTGTTCCCGAGTCATAAATCATGGTCGCTTCAATTGCATAGTCACGCATTGCGCCAAAGGTCTTGGTATATTCAGGTTTAAACAAATCAAAGAGATGGTTTCCATACTTTTTAATAAGCCCTCCAATACGGTCATTAGCTTGCATCAGCGATACAATTTCATCGCGTTCTTCTTCAGATGCCCAGACAAGCGAATTTAAACCGGGAAGGTGGCATTTCCATGGACGGATGGATGCGAGAAATATCATTAAACCAGCAATAAAACGAACTGCCCCTTTTCTAAAGAACGGATTCTCTTCTTTTTCAGGTGTCGGAATCATGGTATTCGCGATTAAGAGCGCATAGCCCTGAAGATTTTCGCCACCAGTCTTTTTAATGTCATCTACCAATATCTTTAAAGGGTTGAACTTCAAACCATCCATTTTGAGCACATTAAATGGATTCCAGACGAGGATTCTATGCCCCTTCTTTTCTCTGACTCTTTTTGTAATCGCAACTGTATCGCCTTTTATAGAGGGTAAAATTAATGAACCTTCCATCCACTGTAGAGCCGTGGGTGTGACAATTGACGACGTTTTTCCTGATCGTGCACGGGCATATATAATCCAGTGCGCATTACCTTTGGCAAATGGGTCAAAGAACAATAATAAGTGCTGATATGCACCTATAAACAGTCCATTCTTGTTCCCAGACAATTTTCTAACGATTGAGGAATTTTCATCCGCTAACCTTGCTTTACCCAGTATTCCACTTGAACTATGGGCCTGATTAGAAAAACGTTGCTGCCTCGACTGCTTAAGACTTGCAAGAGTGATTGATGAAAATACGAATATTGAAGATATTGCGACTAAGCTTGATAGGGTTATACCAATACCTAAAATTATCGGGTCATGGCTTTTAGTTAGCCACAAACCCAGATAAAACAAGCCACCACAAATAAGGAGGGCTTTAAGCCCTCCAAATACGCTTAAGTTTTGAGTTTTCATACATTATGCGCTCCCAACTGTGCCATTTTTAGGATCTACATCATATGTTTCCGAACCTCTTCGTTTTTGTCTAAGATCTTTAAAACCTTTTGCACCATGTGCAAGAGTCATAGAATGTGTGCATTCGCTTTTGTTATTTAAATAAACAAAATGTGTAAAATCAGCCATACGAAGTGCTGATTCATATGCATTTTCAATAATCCAATCATAATTGCGCCATTCATGCCCCTTCATCGTAACAACATATTCAGTGTTGTCTTCACCAAAAACAGTGTCAGTAATAATGTCTTCATCATTATATTTAATAGCGTGACGCGCTGATTTGTGCAGTGTCATATTAATCATCTCCTAAATCTGGTGTTGGTGCTTCACATACTTTTGCTTCCCATTCTGGTTTTAGCTCTATTCCAACATCAATATTATTGTCTTTAATTACGTCATAATTTTGTTGCTCATGTGAAAATTCAGTATTTCTCGGGGACTGAATGATGTATGGAAGCTGCTCTTCAATTTTATAAAGGTCATAATTCTCTTTTTCCCAACTCGGTTTTGGGACAGGTGCCGGCCTGTCGTAGTTTTCAATTTCGATTTCAGGTTGCTTCTCTGGCTCTTCTATCTCTAGCTTTTCACTTGTTCCTTCAGAAAAATCTTTGTTTACATTTGGTGTATCAGCGAAAGGATACTTGCCTTTGTCGCTCATAATTAATCCTTAGCGGGGCGGTGCCCCGCGTTATTTTTCACTTTAGGGTGATCGTTTGCAGACCATTAATTGAGATACCAATTGAACGGAAAAACGCTTCTAAGTTTTGCTTAACCTGTTGGTCAGACACGCTCTCAATATCAGCTAAACCTTTCAAATAACTAGGATCATAAGAGCCTGCCCAAAAAATGAGAACTTTAGAGTTGCCATCCTTTTTCGAGGCAATGAGTTGATTTGCCGTGATTTCAGGATTTTGGCTATCTTGGCCATCAGTCAAGACAATAGTTAATTTTGGCAGCGTACTCGAAATGGATTTATTATCTTCAAGTGTGTCGTAAAGAACGCGATGCAAAGCCGTTGTACCACTGGCAGAAAGACCCTGATTAAGCGTGTTCAAACTTTCTGGGCATGAACTTCTATCATTAGGCTTGGCCTCGGTTAAGCGCGTTACCTCAGTCCCAAAAGTGAGTACCGAACAACGGGTGAAGGATGGAAGCTCGCTTAGAAATTCTCGTGACGCATGAGTCACGTCTTGCAAAGCAGCTTCCATCGACCCGCTAACATCAATCAATAAGCTGACATCCATAACAACATTTTTGGGTTGTGATGCAGGCTCATAATCAAACTTAAGAGGCTTGAAATCTAGATCAAATAGTTGAATTTGTTTGGAACTGGGTGCAATAATTTCATTCTGGGTATTATAAAACTGTACCAGAATACTATCGTTCTCTTCTCCGGTAATAATTACCCTAGAAACGGGAGCGACAGCGCCAATTATTACACCTGCTTCTTTATGATACCCAAAAGCGGTGACCTCTCGGCCATCTTGTAGACTTAGTTTCGTCCTTCTCAACTTCAATTCAAATACATCATCTTGTGAAGCACTTAAGTCTATGATGAAATCTAGCTTACCCAATGTTTTTACTTGGTCATCTATTGAGGTAAATGTTACAGATTTTAAAACATCTAATTTAGGCTCGCGGATTTCACTTGCGTTTGCTAAAAAGGTGAAACACATACAGACTGTATATATAGTAAATGTTCTCATCGTTGTGCTCCTTTCAAGCCAAACCGTAATGCATGAATGCTCTCTTCTACATTGTGGATAGAGAATTGGTTACCAGTATCAACTGCCCATTTCGCTAACGGCTCAACACTCTCGGAATACACTGGGTACTGATACGTATTAACAGCATAAAACGTGACAGATCGTACTTGAGATGTGGGTGTTAGGTTCGCAGCCCAATTGACTGGAACTGGGAGTTGAGGCAACGTTATTGATACCGTTTCGCAAGGTATGGGCGTAGAAATCATACTAGAGAACACCGAAACGTGAATCTCAGTAACCCCTTGTGAAGCAAGCTGCACAATAGAATTTCTTGCGGCTATAAAGCTATTCGCAAGTTGGTTGCAATGTTTTGGGTTATTGGCAGTACGCTCAATGACCTCTCCGCCACGTGCTGTGCTTAAGTCACTAATTTTTCCATACCACACAGGGCGGGCTAGAGCAGTTGATATAACAACAAACTCTGCCTTTGCGTAATGTCTAGATTGTTTCTTTAAATCCTTATACTGAGCTAGAAGAAGGTTCCTTAAATCGGGAATCTTCTCCATGTCTGTCATCACGCCGCTATCGTCATTAATTAAAACAAACGCAACTTTTTTTGACGCTGCGAGTGACGTACCACTCATGTAAAACATAAAAATATATACTAGGACTAATTTAATGATCGTATGAATATTCATTTTATGTACCTTCTAAGTTAAGCGCTAAAGCGCTGTAAGATTGACTTTGTGAGAGCGGCTGAAGCAAGGCCGAGTAAACATGTACCAATGATCAGAGCGCCACTGGCGATAACCATAGGCAAAGCATCAGGCTGATTTTCGATAAATCCGATTGGTCCGGAATCAAGCGAACCATTTATGCGCGCTTTTAAAGCCAGTATTTCAAGCAGAATTAGCGTGAGGTAAGCGAGTGCTAGAATGCTCGCTACCACTAAACGAATAGGCTGATTGACAAAATAGCCTTTTGGGCTGGCTTGAAACTCGTCGCTTAAGACGTACTTCCATAGCGTGGTTGGTAGTAAAATGGTTGCCAGCCCAAGACCGCCGTTTATTAGTGCGTTCATGGTGATGTTTTCAAGCAATTCTGGTAGTGGAATAAAGTCTGCAAGATAGACGTCAGTAGCGATTGGATTAATGACGGTAAACGAAGCGCCCATCATTAGAGCTACAGCAATTTTTCCGATCCAAACAAAGGTTAAACTAATCCACGTTTGAATGGTTATAGCTCGCAAATCAATATGAAGTGTTTTAGAGCCAGATTTATCAACGTCACTGGCACTCCAAATATCTTTTTGATGTTCTGGGTCAAAATTTTTCATTAGACTGCCCTCATTAAAAATATCGGATTTGTTGTATGCGCAGTGAAACTGATGCTCACCACAGAAACCCTGCACATGCGGCTTTTTTTCTGCCCTTCAAAAGTGCTTTGATTAGTGAAATACATGATCACCTCCTACATCAATGTTCATAAGTTCATTGAGGCACCCATGCTGCGCACAAGTTGGGTTCTGGCATTCAAGCCAGAGCTTGGAGCAGCGTGGATCTTTAGGTGATTGAATGGCAGACTGGTTAGAGTCTGAGCGATCGGTTGCCGATGGTATTGGCAAAATAGTAATAGATATATCAATTTTGATAGTCACAATAAGCCTCCAACCCATCAATGATGGGCGTTTGTTAAAAAAATTGGTTTTGAGGCTTTGCGCAAAGCTCAAAATTAATTTGTCATATTCAGGTAAACTGGTCTAAAAGCGACGGAACGAAATTTTCATAAATATTCATGGTGTATTTATAAAGTATTGATATATAAGGTTTATTTAATGGAAAAAAGAAATAAAAAGAAATTATTCTGGAAAAAGAAAAGGCTTGAATTTCAATATAATTACAGACTCTTTATTTTGAGCATTGAAATATGAGCACTACGAATTCCTATCACAAGATGCACAAGAAGGAAGTTTTCTGGCAGCACCATATCGATTGCTGGTCGCAAACTACAAATACTCAAGCACATTATTGTCGTGCAAATGGTTTATCTCAGAGTGATTTTTCAAAGTGGAAAAAAAAACTTAAACCCCATGCAAAAAGAAACTTAAAGAAAAGACCTTTCAACTTAGAGCACAGACATTTTTCGAGCAAAATTATGCAATTTGAAAAAGCGCATCGATGCAGCTTCTGCGCTCACCATAAATCAAAAGTTAATAAGTTATTTTATGGAGAAGATGAGCTTGTCGCGATTTGCGATGAATGCTTGTGGCATAAAGCCAATAGGCTTCAATGGGATATACCATCATACAAAGTAATAAGGTTTGAAAAATGCTCAGTTTGCTTTGAGGCAAAGCCGGGCGTTCTGATTGGCAGTGTTTATTATCATATTTGTTCCGATTGTTTGATTAATGCATGGCGTGACCAGTTTTCCTCTCATCCTGAAACGCACCCGTGTGGGAATACGTGCGTCGCATGTAATACGAAATCTCCTACTGCGTTTATGAAGCTAGGTGAACATATCATCTGTAAAAACTGCACAAATAAGATGGTAAATGCGTATGTTGATCTTTCATTTGGTCAGAATAAATGTTGTTTTTGTAAAGAGGAAAAGTCTAATGAAAAATCATTGTATGGCAACGATATTCGTTGGATTTGTAGGAGCTGCACGGAAATTGCACTTTCTGCTTTTAAAAAGAATGAAGACTAATAATAGCTTTAGTTACATTCGTATTTTTACGTGAAAAGTAAGTTGACTAAGGCTGTTTTAATATGACTAAGAGACTGTTTTACGGGGAGAGTTCTGAACGCTATGAGTGGAAAAATCCTCATCGAAAATATTCTAAGATATCAAAATATAAAATTGAAAAAATACTTAATTGCTTTGTTCGAGATCTTACGATTAAAGAAGCTTTTCACGAACTATCTTCCTCTAAAAGAAAGAAACCAATTAGTGAAAAGACTATTGGTAGAAAATACAAAGAAATGAGAATACTTTTTGTTGAAGGAGCGTTGAAGTATCTGGAGCTTTTTGGTGGTGCAGGTGCTATCGCTTTAATAGGTGTTCCCCCATTAGAGTTGGTCAGCAAAATGGAGAGTGATCGATATGTGATAGACCCCAAAAATAATGAGCCTAAATTACGTATTAAACCTTACAAAAAAAGAGCCTCATATATTGATCACGATTATCTAAAATTCTACTTGGAGCGAGCTCTTAGGGAATACGCATGGAATAATCTGACGGTCAATCAGGTCTGGGTTATTGCAGATTTTTCACTAGCTAAAATGGTTCTGAGGAAAAACAATTCTGATTGGCAACGTTTCACTGATTACGGCTATGGCTATGTTGCCGAAACGAATATATCTTCTGAACGGCATGATTTTGGCTTAAGAGAAGAAGAACTATGGAGTAAAATATATTCCACCAAGCGTAGCTCTACTTCTTCATACCATGAACGAATGCTCAGAGATATGAAATGGTTAATGAATCGGCATCCTCTTGGCACGCATATTGGAGTAATAACTAGACATGATTTTATGCCATCTTCGTTAGAGCTCAGGAACGCGTGTTTAGAATGGTTTCCGAATGGCTACTTGCGATAGCTAGCTATTATCAAAATGGGCTTTATGAGTGATGTTACGAGGAGCTGACTTTTGAAAATTAAATTCTAATGCTTGCTCTATCACTTGATCAAACGAGGTAAAACTAGGTTGATCTTTGACCTTATTGACTAGGTAATCTAGAAGTTTGTCTGAAAGACTAAATTCTATTTGAGAATATGTATCAACCAATTCTTGTTTATAGCTTTCTCTAGTGACCGACAGCACTTCTCTTGGCATAAGAATCTCATGAAATTGCTTTGCTATATCACTCTCCCATGAGTCAGGAAATGCGCTACGAAGTGATGCTTCAATAACAGCAGAGCTAGATGTGTTCGTCGCCTCAGCCGATTCATTAATAGCGTCTTTTAATGAATCTTTTATTTGTATAGATAAATCAGTTCTTTTTATAAATTCATCATTAAATATAGATACTGCCTGTCCCGGCTGAAATTGTATACCACTAACATCGTCGGCCTTAACTTCTTCATCGCACGTTTGTATATTGCGATTATCCAATATTTCAGGTTTCTGGATTTTTGGGATTACGGCATTTTCTATAGATTGAGAAATGTTAAGCCAAGACAGTGCGTCTTCGTCATTTTGTGGCTTTTTACCCTGAACTTGGACTTTCATCTGAGCTACTGTGTCAAAAACGTCCATAGACAAATGACTTGTGTCTATTTTAGAGAATGATTTATCTTTATCTTGTGTCATCCATAAACTGCCTTCCAGTTCTATAGATACCTGATAAACATTAAAATTTTCAATAAAAATCTAATTGATATTGCAAAAAGCAATTTTCTTAAGCCACTCATACTTATTTTCAAGCATATGGCCGCGGCCATATTTTGGCCCCGACTTTTTATGCCCCATAAGTTCGTCTATCACTTCTTCTGGTGCGCCAGCATCGCGCAGGCGATCTTTAAAGGTATGGCGCAGGGAATAGAGTGAATGTGCTGGCGTTGGCTTTAGGTCATTCTCTCGAAAGTATTTATTGATTGTGGTCGAGGCTGTATCTGCGCTGCGGTAGTGAGTGAAACCGCCGGGCAATTGCTGAAATGCGTATAGGGATGCACCGACCAGCGGTATTTTACGTTCAGATGTGACAGTTTTTAACGCCTGATTTTCATGCGCGCGTATCCAGATATAGGGGATAGGCTCATCTAAGAAAATATCTTCCTTGTGCAAACCGACGAGCTCGGATTCGCGCGCTCCAGTATCTGCCATGGCAAATACCAGTAATCTTGCCTCAGAATTAAGCGAGCTCCTGCTGCCGGGCGCAAGCAGCACGTTTTGAACAAATTCTGCGTCGTAAGGTGGCCGGGATTGTTCTAATTCTTTGAGGCGTATTTTTGAAAACAAAATATCAAAGTCAGTCTCTACTTCATGGTGAATACCGACTACTTGCAAGATGTCTTTCACATACATCATGTTTTTATTAACGGTAGCGGCCACAACTTCACCATTTTCAATGCGCTGCATCCACCACTGGCGGAACTGAAGAATGTCAGAGCGTGCAACGCTTTTAAGTGATTTATCGCCAATGGCTGTAATGAAATAGTTAATAGCCGCAAGGCGAGGGTTCCTCCACTTGCGGATTTGATGCTCGGATTTATTAACCAAACGATCACCACAAAGCGGCCAATATTTGTCTGCGCAGCTGCTTAAAGGGAGTTCTGGGACTTCCGCACCGCCAAGAACAGAAGAGACCGTCTCGGGCTTTTCTATCGCTTTACTGGCCGTCTTCAAACGCTCTACAATTTCCTCTAGGGGTTCTTTGGCAATATCGACTGCGTTTTTATAAGCAAAGCCATGGGCTTTTGCTAGCTTGATGGCCGTGCGGTACTCGGCATCAGCGTCACATTGCCCGCCGCCTTTTATCAAGCTGCGCCAGTAATCTTCGATATAGTCGTTATAAATGGATGCTTTTCGGATGGCTTCTTTTTCGTCTTTTGTGCCGAGTGATATTTTGATCATTTTCCGGTCATCATATTCGGCCACGTATTCTGGTACGCGTCTTCGATAGTAATAATTCTTTCCTCTACAAAAGACGTAATTTGCCATCCATGTGTCCCAATTTGTAGCCCATTTTGTGTACCACTTTTGATTAAAGCAAAAACGTGGTCTGGTCAATTGAAAAATAAATTTCAATCAATACAACATGTTAGCAGGATATTTATTAAGATTATGTAAAGGAAAATGGTGGAGGGGGCAAGATTCGAATTGAAAATTTTCATCTCTAATTATTGTTTTATTTCAATACCTTAATTGTTTATTAGAAATTACTACTATTAAAATTTGTGTCCCATTTTGTGTACCAATATGTGTCCCAGTTTTTTCGGCTCTCAAGGTTCGAATCCCGTATTTGATTCAGCAATCATAATTGCTCTATTTAAGGCATCAATTTGCTTTTTTCGCTCCTGATATTCAGTCTCTACACGCTCAAATATTGGTAAATAAGTATCGCCATGTCGAGCCACAATTTTGGCCGCTTGAAGATATGCTTGTTTGAGCTGGCTCAAAGTTATCTTATTCTCCATGGCAACCTCGCTGACGATACAAATGCGGGCATTTAATCCACTCGTGAAGATCCTTAAGATAAAACACGTCACTTATACGCTTACCCTTGGGCGATAGATTACGAGGCTTCGGGAATGTGCCACAAGCTATTCTGCGCGTAATTTCGTGTTGGGGGATACCGCATAGCTTTGCGGCTAGTTTTAACGGAATGAGTGCATTGCTTTGAATCATGAGCGCAGCAGTTACCTGCGCTTCAAAATCAGCCTTAATACTTTTACCATTGAGAATATCATCCATGGTGCGTCCTTAAATAAAAAGCCTGCATTACCTGCAATGCTTTTTGGCACCCATGTCTGATTAAAGAAAGAATATAGCCAGCTCTCGCAGAAATTATATTCCTATAAATAGCATACGCCCAGTATCTTAATAATTGGTTAACCGAGAGGACGTTTATTTTTTAGCGTCAATCTTAAAGTCTTCCTGAAGCTTGCCCCAATGCGTTCTAAGTCCATCTTTGTGGGCATCCTCCATCGGTAATGCTTTGAGTGCTTCAGGCCAAAGTTCTCTTGCCCTACTCAGTGTGTCATCCAAATGCGGTTTAATTGCCCGCCATGGGATGCCGGATTTATCCGCCCATGCCTGAAAATGTGCCATGGTGACTGTATACCACTCTTTTGTTTTGCCGAGGTTGAGCGCGTATTGGGTTTCATTCTCGATATAGACGCTGGTTGTTACGATATCGTAGGCAGGAGAAAGCCGTGGAGTGATCTTGTCGGGGTATAGAAAGCTCCAATTCTTGAGGTGAGCATCGCCATTAGCCAAGAGAATGTTTACCAGCAGTCGCCTTGCGAACTGCTGCGCGTCGGCCAGCCCGTCGCCAGAATAGTCATAAATGACTTTGCCTATATTCTCATAATTGGCAGAGGTGTATTTCTCGTGCGGGTACTTCACCAAAATTTGCGCAAAGTCTTCCATGTGAATACGTTGATCGTCCTCACGATCAAAACGCTTGATGGCAAAGGCTTGCTTCTCATCGGGTAAGTTAATTTGTGGCAGGTTATCGAGCTTATCCAGCTCGACAAGTTTGATCTCAGGGATATCAACGCCAACGAGCCCCGCCAGTGACATGGCCGTGTATTCGTTCAGCGGTACGAACTTATGCTTGGTTGATGGCGTTTTGATGATCCAATCACCCAGTACATCACCCTTGGATATGTTATAGCGCCCATCTTTCTCCTTCATGGAAAACTTCATTTGCACGCCAGCCAAGGAAAACTTGTTTTCTCTTCCTTTTTTATGGAGGGCATCTTTATCGAACTTAACCGCCTTGGCTTTTCCGTGTGTGTTCAGAACGTAACCGGGAACATCTTCAGGCTCCATCGGCGTGGCTTCGATTGCCCCCGGCAAATCTTCGCCAAGATACGAGAGAATATGAAATTCATTATCGACATGTACTTTTAAGCCTTGCGCGATCAGCTCACGTAGCGAGCCTTCCGGCAGTAAGTTTGAAAGCACTGGATGCAGCCGCTGATTCCGAGCCCATGGTTCTGCCATGAGCTTGGCTGCATTCGGAAACGAGGGATGAGTAATCAGGCTGAATGTCGGGCGATCAGGAGAATTTTTAAATGAGTCTGCAATACTTAAAACATTGCGGCCATTCTTAAACCCTGCGAGATAGCCGATTAGCACGCCATGAATTGAGAGCTGTAGAACATTCACTTCATCATTACTGTCTGTACTCATTCATTTTCTCCCAGCAATCCCTGCCATGGATCATCGCTTAGTGATTTACTCTTTATTTTGGCCGAGTGACTTGGCTCGTTGGATGCTGTGGCATCGTCGGCCAGTACCGCCAGCACAGCATTTAACTTTTCCTGTGGTATTAGCAGTAATTCACCTTTAAGCCCCTTGGCAATAAGTTCAAGGGTATCTAAGCGTGGGTTACCCTTGGATTCCAAGCGCTGATATTGCTGGCGCGATATACCAACGCGTAGCATCATATCGTGCTGCTTGAGTTCCAATGCGATACGGCGTTTTTTGATCTGTTCGAGCAATGAATTCATAATGAAACTCATAGGTTGCTATTTTCTATTTAGAAACATATTAGTTTCTTTTTTTGATTTAAGCAACATATTAGTTTCTTTTTTAGGTTTGGAGAGTTTTAATTGCAAAAAGAAACATATATATTTCCTTTTGTGAGAGGCATCTATGTGCTGTTGTTCGCTTATTGTGTTGTGCCAAGATTCACTTATTTTGCTTAATACATTAAAAGTAAACTTCTGCCCTTGGGGCAGCCCTTAGTAACACCGTCATCGTGAAGTTGAGGTGGTAGGAATTAGGAATAAATTGCTGTAAAGCTGCGTGGTTCCGCTATTGGCAAGGCTTTACGATGACCGCAAGATGTGTGCGTGTAGTACAAAATGTGCCATTTCTCCCTACACGCACCTATCTTGAAAAGGACGTTTCCCCGTCCGTTTTATCCTCAGGAGGCGCGCTAAGCATCGAATTATCATTCTCTGGCAAGTGCTTAGTTGGTGCATATCGGTATTAAACCTAGTGCTGCACCAGTAAACGTATGGCCGTTTAATCACCACTTATGGGAGCGTCCGTGCTACCCCTAAGAACCCCATGGACAAGGGTGAAAATTCGACTTTCCCCTTGTATCCCCATCGACCAGAAAGGAGATGTTAGCTCTCCCTTCATGGACTTCCCATCAACCAAAAGGGCATTTCATAGCCCCTTGGAACCCTCGTCCAAAGAGCGCATTGCTGCCCTTTGGAAACCAGAACCAACCCTGCGCGGTTTGGATGCCGTAAGCGTTTCGCTGCTTAACCTCGACCATTTTGCGTAAATGGATACGATCATTAAACTTTTGAATATCATCTATTTAAGGTTGTCGATTCCTCTATTTTCCCATATTCTCTCATGTAGAATTTTGGTGGATATAAAAATGACCGATGAAATTATGACCTTGAAAGAGGTCGCTGACTATCTAAAGTTGGCAGAGAAAACCGCGTATCGACTGGCTGCTGAGGGTAAGTTGCCCGGATTTAAAGTAGGTGGCAGTTGGCGGTTTAAACGAGAAGATGTCCTTAAATGGATTGAAGATAAAAAGGCATCGAACAAGAGTTCGTAGATAAGTGCATGGAAATAGGAAATTTAAATTAGATGTCAGGTGAAAAACTAACCTTATCGCAGCTTGAGCAATATCTTGCCAAGGCCGCTTGGATACTTAAAGGACCAGTAGATGCGTCTGACTTCAAGGTCTACATCTTTCCATTGCTGTTTTTCAAGCGGATATCAGATGTTTATGATGAAGAATATCGTGTTGCGTTGGAAGAGTCAGATGGTGATAAAGACTATGCATTACTGCCTGAATTCCATCGCTTTGATATTCCGCAAGGTTGCCATTGGACCGATGTAAGAGAGACGACCACGAATGTTGGGCTCGCTATCGAGCATGCCTTGCGAGGTATTGAGCAAGCAAATCAGGAGTTCTTGTATGGCATTTTTGGTGACACGCAGTGGAGCAACAAGAACAAACTCTCAGACGCACTATTAATAAACCTTATAGAGCATTTTTCACAATACGATCTTGGCAATGAAAATGTTGACCCTGACATGCTCGGTCAAGCATACGAATACCTAATCAAACACTTCGCCGACTTAACGAACAAAAAAGCGGGGGAGTTTTATACACCTCGTTCTGTAGTTCATTTGCTGGGTTTAATCCTAGACCCACATGAAGGCCAAACAATCTATGATCCAGCCTGCGGCACAGGCGGCATGCTGTTAGAGTGTGTTGATCACCTCAAACATAACAATGAAGATTACCGCACCCTTAAGCTTTTCGGGCAAGAGAAGAACCTCACCTCCAGCTCAATCGCTCGTATGAACATGTTTTTGCACGGTATTGAAGATTTTGAAATCTTACGCGGTGATACTTTGCGCAGCCCAGCATTCTTCGAAGCGGACGGTCTTCAAACTTTTGACTGTGTAATTGCAAACCCACCGTTCTCCTTGAAGGAATGGGGCGCAGAGAATTGGGCCAATGATCCGTATGGCCGAAACATTGCCGGTGTTCCCCCTAAAGGCAATGGTGATATGGCTTGGGTGCAGCACATGGTCAAATCAATGAACAGCACCGGTCGTATGACAGTGGTGTTGCCACATGGCGCTTTGTTCCGAAAAGGCGCTGAAGGAAAAATTCGCAAAGCGTTGCTTGAGCAAGATTTACTAGAAGCAGTCATTGGTCTTGGTCCCAATGTGTTTTACGGCACGCAATTGGCTGCGTGCGTTATGGTCTTCCAGCAAAACAAAGAGACAGAGAAAAAGGGCAAGATCTTATTTATAGATGCTTCAGATCAAATTCGTATAGGGCGAGCCCAAAACCATTTAGAGCCTAAGCATGTACAACAAATTCACAAATGGTATCAAGCGTTCGAGGATGTAGAAAACTACGTTAAAGTCGCTTCGCTGAAAGACTTAGACGAGAACGACTGTAATTTAAATATTCCCCTTTATGTCGAAAAAGTCATAGAAGACAACTTACCTAGCGTAGAAGAAGCTATGACTGACCTAAAAGAAGCTTGGCATGCAAGCCTAGAAGCCGAAGAAAAATTTAAAGCAGTACTGGAGAAGTTTCTCTAATGGCAAATGAAAACCAAGAACTAGACCAAAAGTCCCTAGAAAAATACCTTTGGGGTGCGGCAACGGCGTTGCGCGGCACAATCGATGCTGGCGACTACAAGCAATACATTTTCCCTCTACTTTTCTTTAAGCGTATTTCAGACGTATACGATGAAGAATTTCAAAATGCCCTGGCAGAATCCGATGGAGATATGGAATACGCCGCTTTTGCCGAAAACCATCACTTTCAAATACCGGCAGGGGCGCACTGGAACGATGTGCGTGAAACAACAACCAACATCGGCTTGGCCTTACAAAACGCCATGCGTGCTATAGAACAAGCTAATCCAAATACCTTGTACGGTATTTTTGGCGATGCCAGTTGGACCAATAAAGATCGCCTATCAGACGCGATGCTTACCAATCTAATTGAACACTATTCGCAGCAAATATTGAATCTAAGCAATGTGCCCGATGACAAGCTCGGCAATGCCTACGAATACCTCATCAAAGAATTTGCCGACGATAGTGGCCATACCGCAGCGGAATTCTATACCAACCGCACAGTCGTAAAACTAATGACCATGATCATGGACCCACAGCCAGGTGAGTCGGTGTATGATCCTACTTGCGGTTCTGGTGGTTTGCTATTGAATTGCGCCCTGCATTTGAAAGAAGAAGGTAAAGAATACCGCACGCTTAAACTCTACGGGCAAGAGATAAACCTGTTGACCTCAGCCATTGCCCGCATGAATATGTTTATGCACGGTATCGAGGAGTTCGATATCGTTCGTGGTGATACCTTGGCCAATCCAGGTTTGCTAGCGAATGACGAATTGAAGAAGTTCAACGTCATTCTGGCTAACCCGCCGTATTCAATTAAGTCTTGGGATAGAAAGTCTTTTGAAAACGATCCATTTGGCCGGAACCTTTGGGGCACCCCTCCGCAGGGCTGTGCCGATTATGCCTTTCAACAACACATTCAAAAAAGCCTGGACGTGAAAAATGGCCGCTCTATTTCACTATGGCCACACGGTATTTTATTTCGTGACGCAGAGGCGGGTATGCGCCGCAAAATGATTGAGGAAGACTTGGTGGAGTGCGTTATCGGACTTGGTCCTAACCTGTTTTATAACTCGCCGATGGAAGCTTGCTTGCTGATTACTAAAACGAAAAAAGAGAAGAGCAAACAGGGTAAAGTTCTAATCATTAATTCGGTGAAAGAAGTTCGGCAGGACAAGAATATTGCATATTTGGAGAGCAATCATATAGAGCGGATTTATAACGCCTATACAGCTTATGAGGATCAAGAAGAATTTTGTAAGGTTGTCAGTATAGGGGATGTGCTTGCGAATAAAGCCAGTTTAAATATGGCGTTATATGTTAGCAATGTAGATAGCTCAAAAGAAGTCACTAGTCTTCAAGACGCATTAGTGAATTGGACTGCTTCATCCGAGCAGGTTGCTAGTAGCATGAACAAGCTTTTTAAGGAACTGGGTTGAACATGGCAGTAAATAAGATTGATTTAAACAACCTTGATAAATCAGATTGGCCTACCTATCGATTTGATGAGATAGCGCAGAACATCTCTGAGCGCGTTGACCCTAACAACACTGATTTAGAAGTTTACATTGGCCTGGAACATATTGATGCAGAATCATTGCACATTAAACGCTTTGGTACACCAGATGATGTAAATGGACAAAAGTTAAAGTTTTACAAAGGCGATATTATTTTTGGTCGCCGTCGAGCTTATCAGCGGAAAGCCGGTATCGCGAATTGCGATGGTTTCTGTTCAGCGCACGCCTTAGTTCTTAGGGCAAATCCAGAAGTTATTGAACCCAAATTATTCCCCTTCTTTTTGCATTCAAATCTATTTATGAATAGGGCGATAGATATTTCGGTAGGCTCTCTCTCGCCAACAATTAATTGGGGGACATTAAAGCATCAGGAATTTAAAATTCCTCCACAAATACAGCAAAGAGATCTGGCCAATTTATTGTGGGACTCTGATGAGCTTCTTAAGATTAAAAAGTTTACAGAAATAAAATTGAAGATGCTCTTAGATTCATTCAAAAAAAGCAGTTTTGACTATGGGTATGGAAATTACAGCCCTGAATTGCCGCCTGGTTGGATAATGCTTAAAGTTAAAGAGTTTTCAAAAGTTCAGGCAGGTTCAACACCATTACGGTCAAATAAGCAGTTCTTTGATGGGGGAACCATTCCGTGGCTTAAGACACTTGATTTAAATAATGGACTAATTTTTAAAACCGAAGAAAAAGTTACTGATCTGGCTATCGAAAAGACAAGTTGTAAAATTAAGCCGGTTAATACTGTATTGGTTGCAATGTATGGTGGGTACAATCAAATCGGCCGAACTGGACTTTTAAAAATCCCTTCCGCAACAAACCAAGCAGTCTCTGCAATTGAGGTGGATGAAGATATTATTAATCCAGAATACCTACTTCATCTTTTAAATGCCAAAATTGACTACTGGAAAAAAGTAGCGATTAGCTCTAGAAAAGACCCAAATATTACCAAGAATGATGTAGAAAACTTTCCCGTTCCAATTCCTCCAAGAGACATGCAGGACGAAATAGTAGATTCCATAAACCTAATTATTTCAACGGCTCAAGACGCTCAGAGAAACGTTTTTGATTTCAAGCGCCTACAAAGTAATCTAATCGATGAGGTGTTTTAATTATGGGGTTTACCGAATTAAATAGTGTAGAGAATTACATCATCAATCAATTGACTGGTGTAAATCTCAATCGAGGAAAGATCGCTGAAACACCTTTGCAACCTTATGGTGCAGAATGGCAATTCCAATCACCAGAGCAGCTTGGCCGTGGCGTTAACGAAGTGTTGGTTGAGGCACAACTAAAAGATGCTTTGCTGCGCCTGAACCCTGAAATTCAGGCAAAACCAGAGCTTGCCGATGAAGTCATATACAAACTTCGCGCTATTTTAATTTCGGTCAATCAAATCGGCTTAGTCAAAGCCAATGAAGAATTCTTCTTATGGCTTACGGGCGAAAAGACCATGCCCTTTGGCGAGAATAATCGCCATGTGCCTGTGCACTTAATTGACTTTGATAAGATCACCAATAATCAATACATAGTCACAAATCAGTTCCGAATTCATCATCGCGAAACCAAGATACCAGATGTGGTCATGATGATTAACGGTATTCCGGTTGTGGTTGGTGAGGCAAAAACTCCAATACGGCCATCCGTCAGTTGGCTTGATGGCGCGAACGAAGTCCATAATATCTACGAAAATGCTGTTCCTCAACTCTTCGTACCGAATATATTGTCATTCGCCACTGAGGGTAAAGAACTATTTTACGGCGCTATTCGTTGTCCTTTGGAATTCTGGGCGCCATGGCGCTTAGAAAATGACGATGAAGTGATAGCAAAAAGTTTTGGTTTAGTTGGCGTTGGTAAAGAACTTAACGATTTGCTGAGCCCCGCGCGATTGCTGGATATCATGCGTAACTTCTCATTGTTCACCAGTAATAGTAAAAAACAGCGTATAAAGATAATTCCGCGCTTCCAGCAATATGAAGGCGCGAACAAGATTGTTCAGCGTGTTATCGAAGGAAAAATTAAAAAGGGTTTGATCTGGCATTTTCAAGGTTCTGGCAAATCTTTGTTGATGGTCTTTGCTGCGCAAAAACTTCGCCGTGAAGCGTCACTCAAAAGTCCAACTGTTATTGTTCTGGTGGACAGAACTGACCTAGATACACAAATCAGCGGAACATTTAATGCCGCTGATGTTGCTAATGTTGAAAGTACAGAAAGCATTAAAGAGCTTCAGCAAATGCTGGAGCGTGATACTCGTAAGATCATTATCTCGATGATCCATAAGTTTCGTGATGCTAAGCCAAACATAAACACCCGCGAGAATATCATCGTGCTGGTGGATGAAGCTCACCGAACACAAGAAGGTGACTTAGGTCGTCAAATGCGAGCGGCGCTGCCCAATGCATTTTTGTTTGGGTTAACGGGGACACCCGTTAACAAAGCCGATAAAAATACCTTCTGGGCTTTTGGAGCGGAAGAAGATCAAGGCGGCTATATGAGCCGTTATACCTTCCATGACTCCATCCGTGATGAAGCGACGCTGCCACTTCATTTTGAGCCGCGTCTTGTCGATGTTCATGTAGATAAGGCTTCCTTGGATGAAGCCTTCACAAATTTGAAGGAAAGTGCCGGACTTACTGACGAAGAGGCAGATGCTTTAAATCAGAAGTCTGCAAAGATGGCTGCTTTCCTTAAAGCGCCTGAGCGCGTTGAAAAAATCGTTACTGATATCGCTGAACACTTCAAAGAGAAAGTATTACCGCACGGTTTTAAAGCCATGATCGTAACGCCTGATCGCCACGCTTGTGTTCAGTACAAAGAAGAATTGGATAAACATTTCGCTGTAGAGGCCAGCAAGGTCGTGATTTCGACCACAGCGAATGACGATTTTGACTTTAAGAAAAAGTGGGGCGTTGATAAGAGCCAGCAAGAGAAGGTTGTTGAAGAATTTAACGATGCTACGTCCGACCTTAAATTCATAATTGTGACCGCTAAGCTATTAACAGGGTTTGACGCACCCATATTACAAACGATGTATTTGGATAAATCCATAAAAGACCACACATTGCTTCAAGCAATTTGCCGCACTAACCGCCTATACCCTCATAAAACATATGGCCGAATAGTCGACTATTTTGGTGTATTTGATGATGCAGCCAAAGCTCTAGAATTTGATGAAGAAAGCCTACAGCAGGTAATTACCAATTTGGCCGAGCTGCGCGCTAAGTTACCACAGGCAATGATAGATGCACTTGCGCATTTTGAGGGCGTAGACCGAACATTAGAGGGATTTGAAGGCTTAGAAGCTGCGCAAGATGCTATTAATAATGATGAGAAAAAAGATGCCTTTGCTGCTGACTTCAAATATCTAGCCAAACTTTGGGAATCGCTCTCACCAGATAATATTCTAGACGTTTATAACCATGATTATAAATGGCTAGCTCAAGTCTACGAATCCGTTAAGCCTGCATCTGACAATATAGGCAAGTTGTTGTGGCTCACCTTGGGCGCTCAGACTACGCAGCTAATACACGACAACATTCATGTCGGCGAAGTGCATACGCTGGATGAGTTTGTGATGGACGCAGATGTCATCGAGGATATCTTTAATAATCCCGACCCAAGAAAAACTAAACAGCTTGAGAAGGCTTTAGCCAAACGATTCAAAGATCGTGTCGATTTACCGGTATTTAAGTCCCTAAGTGAACGACTGGAAACGCTTAGAGATAAGGCTGAAAAAGGACTGATTGCATCAATCGATTTTGTTAAAGAGCTATGTAAGATTGCTAAAGAAACTCTACAGGCTGAAAAAGAACTAGAAACAGACCTACAAGAAAAATCGCCTAAAGCTGCTTTAACAGAGCTGTTTTTAGAGCTGAAGAGCGATCAAACACCAGCCGTCGTCGAACGTATTGTCAGTGATATTGACGGTATCGTGCGAATAGTACGCTTCCCTGGATGGCAGACTACAACGGGCGGAGAGCGTGAAGTGCAAAAGTCACTGCGGAAAACACTACTGAAGTACAAATTACATACTGATCAGGCGTTGTTTGATCAGGCTTATTCATATATTCGGGAATATTATTAATGGCCTAGAATGCATAGTTTATGGTTTTAATAGTGATTTTGATAAAAGCTAAATTAGTTTTAATTGGTATAAATCTAACAATCAATCGAAACACGGCCTTAATAAAAGCCTTAAAGAAAAGTAAATAATTATACAGGGAGAGAGAAAAATGGCGGGCAAACTTAAAAATGTATTCGTAAGTCACCATCATAAAGATGATGCAAGTGTTGATGGTTTAACGGGCATGCTTGCTGGTAAAAACTACAATATTCGTAACAGTTCTATTAGAGCAAAACCTGACAATCAAAAACGGCTAGATAATAAGCAAGTAAGTGATAACACAATTAAAAGGTTATTGCGCATGAAAATGCGTTGGGCGAGCCAAGTCATAGTGGTGATAGGCAAGGAAACACATTCCAGGCCTTGGGTAAATTGGGAAATACAAGTAGCACATCAACTTGGAAAACCTATCGTTGGCGTATACGAAAATGGTTTAAAAGAACAAGTTGAGATGCCCGAAAACCTTAAAAAATATGCTTCGTCCATTGTAGGTTGGAGATCGGACTCAGTAATTGATGCAATCGAAGGAAAAAGTCAATTTCAAAATCCTGATGGTAGTGCTTCACCAAAAATGCCAGGGCAAAATGTCGTATGCTAATAAAACCTAACTCATCCTTGTTTGTTTATGTTATTGCCCGAGATTTTGGGTTTGCACCGAACCCATTTTTTGGTTCATGCACATTGGCAACTTGCAAACCCGGAATACGAAAGAGCGCTAAAGTTGGCGATTGGATCTTGGGAGTTGCAGGCAAACAATTGGGAAATGCCATTCATAGAAAATGCATATTGCTAATGCAAGTTTCAGAAAAAATGAGTTTTCAAGAATATTGGGAAGATGAACGTTATGAATTGAAAAAGCCTTGTCGCAATGGCAGTCAACTTAAAATGCTTGGAGATAATATTTATCACAAAAGTGGCAATGGAGAATGGTTGCAAGAAGACTCTCATCATAGCAACCCAGATGGTACGGTTAATCATGTAAACTTGAATCGTGATACTGGAACTTGTGATAAAGTACTAATATCTAATCGCTATTTCTTTTTTGGCGACAAAGCCATTTCAGTAGACCTTAACTCAATTAATTATAAATCCGCTCCCGGCTGTAAAAAAATTTCATTGAACAATTCTCCAGAAGGAAAACTACTAATTAGCAACGTATATTCAGAAAATAAAAATAACTTGAATTGCGTTGTATCTGACCCTTGTCAGTTTTCAGATTCGCATCAAAGAGTTGACCAGGGCACAAGTAAGATTTTTGAATAAGGAAGTAATATGATTTCACCCCGCAGGAAAGTTTTTATTTCTCACTATAAAGGTGACCACTTGGAAGTGGATGCGTTTATCAGGAACTTCTCGACTGCATTCATACCAAAAGTCTTAGGCGCTAACAATAATGATGATTTCATTAACAGCACTAACACTGAATATGTAATGCAACGAATAAGAGGAAAATACCTCCAAGATAGTACCGTTACAATTGTACTTTTAGGCGCGTGCACACATTCAAGAAGATATATAGATTGGGAAATAAAAAGCACTTTACGGCGGGGAGGTAGCGGACCCAACGGCCTTATGGCGATATCGTTACCAAGCACAAATAATTCTGTTGTGTTACCTAAAAGATTTGAGTCGAATTGGAATAATAATCATGAAGGTTGCTACGCTAAATTTTGGCGTTATCCTACTTCAAATCAAGAATTGAAGGAATGGATAGAAGACGCCCATAGAGCACGAATAAATAGAGCTAGTTTGATAGTGAATTCCGCTGAAATGATGAAATATAATTCAGTATGTAGAATTTGCGGGGAGACACATTAATGAACCACAAATATAAACCACCAGTAACAGTAAATTTCATATGGAATCCGTCAGACCATGCTCTTGTAATGCCTATATTAGATGAAATGAAAAAGACTTTTGCTCGTGACAAAAATAAGCCATTTTCTCGAAGTTTAAACTTATCTCTTTTCTATTTCAGTTCGCCTAATGGTAATAAAACCCCAAATGCTTACCCATCGTTGCTTGCAGATACCACGATTGTTTTTGTGTTTACGAGTGTCAATACAGCAGGGAATCGTAACTGGAAAAAATATGTTGAAGAGATTCAGCTTTCAAAATCATTGCGCATTATACCAATTGCTTTGGATCGAAACGGTCTAAATCATACTGGTTCACTAAATGGATTGAACTGTATTCGTGCATACGAGTGGCAACATATAAATAGGAACTTGTTTGCCACTGTTTCTTTAGCACATGAAATTTACAGACACGGATTTGTGGAATCAGTACAAGAAGAAACTGGCAGCAATTTATCGATAAAGTTGTTTTTGAGTCATTCAAAATCAGAAAAAACAGGCCCTTCCTATTCAAGGAAAGTCAAAGAATTCATTGATAACACGAGTATGAAGAGATTTTTTGATGCAACAGAAATTGCGCCAGGCTTTTCATTTTCCGAAGAAATTGAAAAACATATCAAAGACTCTACTTTGATAGCATTTAGCAGTGACTCTTATTCTTCGCGCTATTGGTGTCAAAGGGAAATTCTATGCGCAAAAGAATATAATAGACCGATCCTCGCGGTTGATTGCCTAAGTGAATACGAAGATAGAGTTTTCCCCGCTGCGTCAAATATCCCGTGCATTAATGTTCAATCACTGGAAGAGTTAAATGAAACCGATGTTTTACGTATATTGGCCGCCGCTATTATTGAAACTGTTAGGTTTCAACTTTCTTTAAAATCTCTACATAAATATAAAGAAGAAGGATGGATAGACAAGGATTGTGAATTATTAGCACGTCCTCCAGAAATACGCCAAATACTAAATTTGAATGTAAAAAACATTAGGAAGGTGTGTTATCCAGAGCCCCCAATTTTTGCAGAAGAAGCCGATTGGCACGATATGGCTGGTGTTTCAGCATTTACGCCTCTCTGGAATGCCTCTCAACACGATATGCTGAAGGGAATGAATATCGGCATATCTATCTCTGATGTGAATGAAGATGCTTTTTCTAGCAGTCATTCTCACCCAGACCAATTAGTCCGACTTGCTCAAGATTTGGCAAGGCACTTACTTGCTCGTTCCGCCACTTTGATATACGGCGGAGACTTAAGGCAAAATGGATTTACAGAATTTATTCTTGAAGAAGCCACAATATTAAGAGAACGATTAAAAGATTCGTCAATTCACATTGAAAATCACCTAGCGTGGCCATTATATGTTGAAGATAGCCAAATAACGGCGTGGAGAGCAAGATATAGTCAAATTATGAATACGGTAGAGCATCCTATTCCCAGCGATGTCTCCGATGGAATATCTCAAAGTGTGTTTTTGGTACCTAATTCAAAAGAAAATTCTTATATTTGGTCACGGTCTTTGACTCAAATGCGAGAAAGTTCAATTGAGACTTCAAGCGTTAGAATTTGCGCAGGAGGAAAGGCGTCTGGCTATAAAGGCAAAATGCCTGGCATTTTAGAAGAAATAATAATCACTTTGAAAGAAAATAAGCCTGTTTTTTTACTCGGTGGGTTCGGTGGAATAGTCGGTGATGTTTGTAAAGTTCTTTTAAAAATTGAAATGCCAGAGACGCTAACCGAAATTTGGCAATTATTAAACAATTCTGGATACAAAGAATTGCAAGAACTGGCGGCAACACATAATCATAATTGTAATTATGAAGAATTGATTTCGGTCCTCAGTGATGTAAATTTGCTAGATTTGGCATCAAACGTAGGTTTAAGTGAACAAGCATATATAGAATTAATGGGTACTCCATTTGTTGATGAATGTGTACACACGATATTAAAAGGTTTAAGAAAATTAGACTTAAATTCGAACACTTAAAGTCTGCTATCTAATAGTATTTTGATTTAAAATGGAAATTGGTATAGGGAAAATCATGGAAATTATAGGCGGTTCATTACCACTAACTGAATATGAGGCAGCGATTAAGAAAACGGATCGGTTTCCAAAAGAGGAACTGACTCCAGTGCTCCTTGGTTTGTTCGGAGAAGTTGGCAGTATAATGTCTGCAACGAAAAAGTATCGAAGAGAAAAAAAGGCTTATGTAGGATATAAAGAAGCCGTTGAAGAGGAATTTGGTGATGCATTGTGGTACTTCACAGCCATATGCAGGCGATTTGAACTAAGTATAGCCGATGTTTTTGAGTCAGTATTCGATGCTAATGATATAATAACGATTTCAGCTAGTGACAATGAAGATGCACCCTTGTCTCAGACAATAACTCCTGCACAAGTAGACAACTTAGATAAAATTCTTATTAAACTTGGTTCGATAACAGCGGACCTACTTAACGTCAATGAAAACTTAGATAAGAATTTCGAAATCCTTGTAAATTTCGCCCGAGTATATATCCAGTCCTTGCTTTGTATTGAGCTTTCATTCGCAAAAGTAGCGAGAAGCAATATTAAAAAGGCAATTGGCCGATTTGAAATACCAGAGTTAAGTATGCTTCCTGATTTTGACGCAGATTTTCCGACTGAGGAGCAGTTGCCGAGAAATTTTGAAATTGAAATATCTGAACGTAAAAGTGGTCAAAGTTATTTAAGGTGGAATGGGGTGTTTTTGGGTTCCCCTTTAACTGATAACATTTTAAATCCTGATGGATATAGGTTTCATGACGTATTTCACCTCGCATTTGTTGCTATTCTTCATTGGTCTCCGACGTTTAGAGCGCTTATAAAACATAAAAGAAAAAGTGACCCTATTTTTGATGAAGCTCAAGATAGCGGAAGAGCAATTGTTGTTGAAGAAGGTTTAACTGCTTGGCTTTATTCCTACTCAAAAGGACTCGATTATTTTGAAGGGCACGATAGCGTTTCTTTTGACGTTCTAAAAACAATTGAGAAATTTGTAAGCGGTTATGAAGTTCAAGATTGCCCGTTGAAACTTTGGGAGGATGCTATATTACAGGGCTATGCTGTATTCAGAAAAGTCCAACAAAACAATGGTGGCATAGTCATTGGCGACAGAAACAAACGCACATTAGAATATAGACCACTTGGAGAAAGAAAATGAGAGCTGAATATTTTATTGAAGAACTAGTAAAGTTACAGTTTGATAACACATTCAACCCTTACTCTGATTGTTGTGACAAATATGATTATGCTAACGCGCCAAATCGTCGTCGAGATATGCTGAAACAAATGTTGCAGGCGGCTAACCAAGTAGAAGTGGATTCTATTTGGATAGGTAGAGACTTAGGATATAGAGGTGGTAGAAGAACGGGTCTTGCTTTGACTGATGATGTACATTTATTGAACCATTTGGGCAGGTGGTCCGTGAAGTGTAAACAAATAACGAGAGGACAGGCCGTGCCCGAAAGAACCGCAGCAGTAATCTGGAGTGTTCTTGAAATGATATCGTCACCAGTTTTTCTTTGGAATGTATTTCCACTTCACCCTTTTGAACCTGGTTTACCATTTAGTAATAGGGCCCACAATTCTAAAGAGCGTAAAGCCGGAGAAGAATTATTAGAATTACTTATTAGCTATTTAAAGCCTAAGCGTTTAATAGCTATAGGAAATGACGCCGAGCGTGCAGCTCTAAAATTTTCGGATGACTATGAAGTAATCAAAGTTCGTCATCCAAGCTATGGCGGACAAAATATATTTTTAAAGCAAATGCACGACCTCTATAACGTCCATAATATGCAGAACGAGCAGCATTTATTGTAGAATACTAATGTGTTAGCTGTACTAGCCTAGTCTTTGCTAATTCACTTTATTTATAGAGCAAAGCAAGCGTTACCTTGATTGTTGACCTATTAGACTAATGCTCTATGAATGATTTCTGTTCGAATCGTCTCTAGTGATGCCAATGCATTACGTCTTTCGTGAGTGCCAAAATCACTTTTAGCAAGTTCGTTAAAAGCCACTCTTAATAATCCACGCAGCTCGTTTTCATTCTTTGCTGCTAATTCAAATCTCGTAATCAATTTCATTTTAACCTCCGTTTTGGAGATCGCGCCTATCGCGACCTTTGAGCAGGCCGCTTTGCGCGTTGGGTCATGGTTTGCACCTTTGGTCGAAATATATGGAGAAGCGTGAAAGTCACGCTTGCAGGTTTAATGATCTATCGCCGCTAAAAGCTGCATAAAGGTAAGCGTCCGATAATTCCACCTAGCGCTTAGCAAACTGCCATGGTAGCAGTTGCTCGATATTGACGTCGGGCTGGCTGAGTTCATCAAGGCAAGTCATCACATACTCGAATACGTTCAGGTCGTTGGCTTT
>OJAV01000218.1_pt1 | contig 27828 bp, 22 predicted proteins | sample 1590081 | NCBI WGS metagenome assembly OJAV01 (sample SAMN05416852, study PRJEB24817) | seawater metagenome | isolation source: Sea water | place: Canada:Atlantic | collected 2013-07
CATGCCTAGTCTCGTGGGCTCGGAGATGTGTATAAGAGACAGCTTCCAATTTGTTCTCAATCTCCACGAAATTCCATGAAAACCACCAAATAGTCAGCTCAAAATTACGGTTACTTTGTATCACGTTGAATTAATACGATTGAAAAGCAACGTTAAAGCATAATTGAATCGTTTTTTACGCTTATAAACATGGCTGTCTTTATTATTTTTCTACTTTGTAAGCATGGGTGTTTATATGAATTAAAGGTGGGTGTCACTGTAAATTATTGATGGATTCTTGTGTGCGTTGGGTGGTTGCTAATATTGAATTTACGTTGTGCGCCAAAATGTGGCATTGCTGGGGAGTACTGGTTGATTATGCACCATAGTGCGTCAAGTGGAAAAGTAGTGAATATCTTAACTGACTGAAATTATTATATTTAATTCGTTGGCATAGGATTTGTAATAGGCACTATGAGTTCGGGGGATTTTGCCCTCTCAAACAAATTAAATCTGACGACGGCGTCTAGTGTTTCTGCTTAAACAGCGGAAAGACTGACGCCGTTTTTTTGTTTGTTTGAAAGGACAAAATTTAAGAATTACCCGAACCACTTTTAATACTGGCTAAACACATTTACTTAAACGGGGTTCAAAATGGCTTATTTATTACCATCAGAGTTTGCCACCAAAATGGTAGACGCAGGGGAAGCAAAAATATTCATGTCTACACGAGATACCATTATTCGTGCTTACATGGCGGGGGCCATATTGGCTTTAGCGGCAGTATTCGCGATCACTATTGCTGTGCAAACCGGGGTGTTCTTAATTGGTGCAATCTTATTCCCAGTTGGTTTTTGTATGCTTTACCTAATGGGGTTCGACCTATTAACCGGTGTGTTTGTGTTAACGCCATTGGCTTTGCTTGATAAGCGACCGGGCGTTACCGTTCAAGGCGTGTTACGTAACTGGGGCTTAGTCTTTTTAGGTAACTTCTGCGGTGCATTAACCGTTGCGATAATGATGGCGTTCATTTTCACCTATGGTTTTAATACTGATCCAGGCGCTATTGGTAAAAAAGTTGCCTCAATCGGCGAAGCGCGTACCTTGGGTTATGCCGAATTTGGTACGGCCGGTTGGTTCACTATTTTCATTCGCGGTATGTTATGTAACTGGATGGTGTCGTTAGGTGTGGTGGGTGCAATGATTTCCACACACGTAAGCGGTAAAGTCATCGCCATGTGGATGCCCATCTTCTTGTTCTTCTTCATGGGCTTTGAGCATTCAGTAGTGAACATGTTCTTATTTCCATTCAGCATTATTTTAGGTGGTGATTTCTCCGTCATGGATTACCTAGTATGGAACGAAATTCCGACTGCCCTAGGTAACTTGGTTGGCGGCTTAGCCTTTACCGGTTTAACCCTTTACAGTACCCATGTGCGTACCGGCAAAAAGCGTGACTTGCCATACAGCAAAACACCTGATGTTGCTGCAAGTTCAGTCGCAGAGCACGCATCTCGTTAAGCGATATGCATCTAGCTAAAGTAGCCGTTGGCCAGCATTCAATGGCTGGCCTTAAACCCATTAATCAAGACCATTGCGGCTCTCATTGTGTTCATGACGCCCAAAGTCGATTAAAGGGGCAAGTACTCGCTATGGCAGACGGCATTGGAAGCAGCTCAGTCAGTCAAGTGGCGAGCAAAGCGGCTATCAATAGTTTTTTACAGGATTATTACGCCACCTCTGATGCCTGGTCTGTTGAAACGTCCGCGAAGCGGGTGCTGCAATCAATTAACGCATGGCTACATGGTTACACCAAGCAAAGCGAATTTCGCTACGATATTGAAAAAGGCTATGTTTGCACCTTTAGTGCGATAGTCATAAAAAATAACACTGCACATATATTCCACGTGGGTGATGCTCGTGTGTATTTACTGCGCGAAGGCGTTTTAGAGCAACTATCCAATGATCATCGCCACTATGCAGCTCAAGGGCAAAGTTACCTCAGTCGTGCATTAGGCATGCATACCCAATTGGACATTGATTACTCGTCGCTAGCTTTGTGCCAAGGGGACGTGTTACTGATGTGTACCGATGGTGTACATGAGTTTTTGCCACCCACAGATTTACTCAATGGCTTAGCTTCTATTGCGAGCGTGCAACAGGAACAAGATATTAACGCGCTTGCTGAGTCTCTGGTGCAAACCGCGCTAGCTAATGGCAGCGACGATAATCTGACCTTACAAATAGCGTATGTAAGCCAGCTTACACCTTCGCAAAATAAGCCCGTTACAGACGTGATGACCGCTTTACCCTTGCCTCCAGCGCTAGAGGTTGGGCAAGTGTTTGATGGGTACCGGGTGATCCGTTCGCTACACGTATCGGCGCGAAGCCATGTGTATTTAGTTGAGGATACAGATACCGGGCAACATTGGGTTTTAAAGTGTCCATCTGTGGACTTGTCTGACAATGAACAATTTCTGGAACGTTTCTGTTTAGAAGAATGGATAGGGCGAAGAATACATAATGCTCATGTATTAAGTGTGCCACCCAGTGAGCGACCCAAACAGTATATTTACGTGCTGACCGAGTACGTTCAGGGGCAATCGCTACGTCAATGGATGACAGATAACCCTAATCCTGAGTTAGAAACAGTCAGGGGGATCATTGAGCAAATCGCTAAGGGGTTACAAGCTTTTCACCGGCTCGACATGTTGCACCAAGATATTCGCCCCGAAAACATCATGATTGATGAAAAAGGCACAGTAAAAATCATCGATTTTGGCTCAACAACAGTCGCTGGTTTACAGGAAATTGGCCAAGGGTGTAGCAATAGTGAGCTCCTAGGGACCGCATTATACATGGCACCGGAATACTTTTTAGGAGACGTGGGAACCACTCGCTCAGATATTTTCTCATTAGCTGTATTGACCTACCACATGCTAAGCGGGCGTTTTCCTTATGCCACTCACGTGGCTAAAACTCGTACGCTTGCGCAGCAAAAACGCCTTATTTATCAACCAGTGCGTGATGAAAATAGTGCTGTTCCTGCTTGGCTGGATGCCACATTAAACAAAGCGTTAAAGGTCGATCCTTATAAACGATACGCAGAACTTTCGGAATTTATTCACGATTTGCGCCACCCAAATGCAGATTTTGTGCGCCAATCAAAACCACCCATTATGCAGCGAAATCCCGTGGCCTTCTGGCAAGGTATCGCCAGCATACTGCTGATTAGTAACGTTTACTTTTTGTACTTAATTTTAACTTAATCACTTACTTATTTAAAAATAATCAATCACTTACACTTTGGAGAAAAATAATGCAAAACAGAGAACAAGTCACCCAAGCCATTTTGTTGGCAAAAGTACAAAAAGGTATTACTTGGCAACAGGTTGCTGAGCAAGTGGGTCAATCAAAAGAGTGGACTACAGCAGGGTGTTTGGGGCAAATGACCTTCAACGCTGAGCAAGCGGCAGTAGTGGCTAAAATATTTGATTTAGATGAAAACGCAGAAGCCTGGTTGCAGGTGGTTCCCTATAAAGGGTCTTTTACCGAGGCAGTGCCAAGCGATCCGTTATTGTATCGTTTGTATGAAATGATCAATGTCTACGGCTCAACGATCAAATCCCTGATCCATGAAGAATTTGGCGACGGAATTATGAGTGCAATTGATTTTTCAATGGACATACAACGTGAAGAGAACAGCGCAGGCGATAGGGTGAGTATTGGCTTGTCAGGAAAATTCCTACCGTATAAATCTTATTAAACAGCAGCGGTCATTACCTACCTCCAAATTCAGATATCTGGAGGTGGGTTGGCCACTAAAAGCCGTTTAGGTCTATTTATCACACTGCTTTAGCCCGTATATTTTACGTCGTGGTGACTTTTATATATCACCCATAAATAACCTTTCTGCGCTTTACTCACTCTCATCGCGTAAGCGGTCTACTGTTTCACTAACGTACTTAGCTCCTGTTAATACCTCTTCGATTATATTTGCCGCTTCTTCTATTTGCTTCGCACTTTCTCGTGACTGTTGATGAATGCTGGCAATACTGTCTTTTGCTTGTTGGGTGAGTTCACTGTTGCTTGTTACTAAGTGCTCAATTCCGGCAGTAGAGCTAACAGTGCGCGCCGCTAGAGTACGCACTTCATCAGCAACTACAGCAAAACCACGGCCGTATTCACCAGCTCGGGCGGCTTCGATGGCGGCGTTGAGGGCCAATAAATTTGTTTGATCGGCTATTCCGCTAATGGTGGTAACAATTTTTGATATTTCATCAGAACGTTTGTTCAGTTGCTCGATCAAATCAGTAGATGTCAGGGTGCTGGTAACAATGGCGTTTGAAGTATCCACACTACGTTGCAAAATAACGGCCCCGTCTTTGGATATTTTGGCAGTTTGCATCGAGGTGCTATAGGCAATTTCGGCAGCTTCTTGGGTGGCTAGCTGCTGCAAAATTCGCGGCGTAATATTTGATGCAATTTTTACCACTTTAATGACTTTTCCGGCACTGTTAAATACCGGGTTATAGGTGGCTTCTAACCAGATGGTTTGCCCGGTTCGCGTTAGACGGCTGAATTGCCCCCCTTTGAAGTCTCCTTGGGCTAGTTCTTCCCAAAAGTGTGGGTTGTCGCGATAAAAATCCTCAGTACAAAACATCTTGTGATGTTTCCCGACGATGTCGTTTTCATTCATGTAACCCATGGTTTGAATAAAGTTTGTGTTTGCGCTTATGATTTCGCCCGTTGGCGTAAATTCAATTAACGCATTGGAGCGATCAAGTGCTTCAAATATGGCTGTTTGGCTGTCTAAGCGCGCTTTTTCGTTGGTAATATCGTTGGCAATTTTCACGATACGTACGATCCGCCCATCTTGTTCGATCGGAAAATAGGTTGCTTCTAACCACAGGTCACTGCCGTTTTTACGTTTACGTAAAAATGTGCCATTAGCACTCTGTCCGCGGGCTAAGCTCAACCAAAATGCGCGATAGTCGGATGAATTTGATTCTTCAGCGGTGCAAAACATACGATGATGTTGACCTTTTATTTCGTCGATGGTGTATCCAACGGTAGATAAAAAAAGTGTGTTCGCCTCTAAAATCATCCCTTCTGGCGTAAACGAAATTGTTGCACAGTGGCTCTCTAAAGATTGAATAAACGAAGTCTCGTAGCTGGTCGTTTTTATCGAGTCCGGTAGCGATTTTGCACGGGAAAAAAACATGGTGTAGCGCCTTTTTAGTTATCATTTAAATAGATGGAAAATAACTTACCTATCAATATTTGTGATAGTAGGCTAATAATATAGTAATACACCTTGCTTTAATGTGGTTTTAGCGGGCTTTCATTGGTACTGAAGATAATTTGGTTGATTACACTGAGAACCTTACGTTAGCTTAGCTTTTACCCCTTATAAACTGTGCTTTCATAGTGTTAATTTTATGATAAGCAGCGCTGACATGGAGAATCTCACGCTTTTAGGGGCATTAAAAAGCTGCTAACGTGGCCTTAATCGTCTCCACAACAGGGTAGCAATTTATGAAAAGCACAAAATTAGCTCGAGGTTTGTTTTTATCGTCCAGTTTAGCGTTAAGTTGTTTTTTGCCAACTCAAGCGTTTGCTCAAGACAATGTTGAAGCGTCATCTTCTAGCGGCTTTTATCGAACTCAATTAGGCCAATTCACCGTGGTAGCCCTAAGTGATGGCACGGTAGATTTACCCATGGATAAGCTACTCCATCAAGACGCGGAAAAAACCAAGCAACAATTAGCCAAGGCGTTTTTAAGCGTACCTACTGAAACATCAGTTAATGGCTATCTCATTGATACAGGTAATGAAGTGCTGCTTGTAGACACTGGTGCTGGGTCCTTATTCGGCCCAACTTTAGGTAAGATAACAAGCAGTTTGCAAGCCGCTGGGTATTCTCCTAGTGATGTAAATCACATATTGATTACGCATTTACATCCAGATCATGTAGGTGGTTTGGCAAAAGACGGTCAGCGCGTTTTTGAAAATGCCACAATTCACGCAGGGCAAGCTGATCTCGATTTTTGGTTAAGCAAAGCGCAAATGGACAAAGCCCCCAAAGACAGTAAAGGATTTTTCCAAGGAGCGATGGCTTCGCTTAATCCTTATGTTAGCGCCGATAAAGTCAAAGGCTTACAAGGAGATGAGCAAATTGTGCCTGGCATCAAAACCGATGCAACCCACGGGCATACTCCCGGGCATACCTCTTACATGGTGAGCAGTGAAGGGCAAGAAATGTGGGTGATTGGCGATCTGATCCACGCTGGGGCAGTGCAGTTTCCTCATCCTGAAACCACAATTGATTTTGATTCGGCTCCCGAGCAGGCCAAAGCCCAGCGCTTACGAGTTTTCTCTACTATTGCTAACAGCGAAGCCTTGGTTGCTGGCGCTCATTTGCAGTTTCCTGGCTTAGGGCACTTACGTAAAACCCAAGACGGGTTTAATTGGGTACCTGAGAACTTCCGACGCCTTCGTTAGGAGGCGATTAGGGGAGCCAAGCAAGTATAGAAACAGATCCGTTTAGGTATAGGCCAGTCAAGGTGCTGGCCACAAAGTTAGCAAGTTACAAGAAGCGCGTTTGCTGTTTAATGTGTTTCTCTAAACTAACACCTAGTCTTTTCGCTAAACGGGCTAAGTTAGCTCGGTCCATTCCTAACTGTTTTGCCGCGTTGGTCCAATTTCCGTCGTGCACGACAAGGGCGTCTGAAATATATTGCCGCTGAAAATCTTCAGTCAGGGATTTTAAGGGGATTTGCTCCTTAAGGTGCGTTACTAATGCCTCTTTGGGCTTTAATTGTGGGGGCTGCGCTAAACCAGTTTCAAAGTCTAAATCGGCTAATGAAATCGAAATAATATCTTGTTGTTGTGCATGACGTGTTGCTTTTAGTGATGCGCGGCTAATCACATGCTCAAGCTCGCGCACGTTGCCTGGCCATGTATATTCCAGTAGGGCATTTTCAACATCAGGGCGAATTTTTAGTTGGCGCACCCCGAGTTTGCGAGCGGTGACTTCTAGAAAGTAACCTGCAAGTAATAGTATGTCGTTATTGCGTTCTTTTAAGCTAGGAATACGAACAGGATAAACCGAAAGACGGTGGTAAAGATCGGCTCGAAAACGACCGACTTTTACCTCTTCAGCAAGATCTCGGTTAGTCGCAGCGATTACCCGCACGTTGACCATAGACACCTGATCTTTGCCCACAGGCTGTATTTCACCGCTTTGTAGCACACGCAATAGCTTACCTTGCACACTCAATGGCAGTTCACCTACTTCATCTAAGAAGATCGTTCCTCCATCGGCTAATTGAAATTTCCCTGGCCGTTCTTTTTCAGCACCACTAAATGCTCCTTTTGCATGGCCAAATAATTCGCTTTCAGCCAATGTTTCAGGGATTGATGCACAGTTTAAGTGAATCAGAGGATGGTTACTGCGCTCAGAGCAGCGGTGCAAAGTTCTTGCGACTAACTCTTTCCCCACACCGGTTTCACCTAAAACGAGCACGGTATAATCTGAACTAGCGACTAACTGAATTTCACTTTTCAAAGCCTGCATGCTTGGGCTATTGCCTATGAGCTCTCCCCCGTCTCGTGTTAGTGCTTCATGGGTTAACTCTTGAAGTAAATCCTGTGCTTGCTGTGCTCTTTGTTCTAACGCTTTTAACTGTATAGCTGTTTTTAAAGTGGCTGCCGACAGGGCTGAGATCAGCTGCAAGGTTCGATCTGAAATATCATTGAATGCGTTCGGTCTTAAGCTATCTAGGGTTACCACTCCTATCAGCTTATTATCGCTATACAAAGGTAACCCCATACATGAATGCACAGGTAAATCTCCGTCTTTTGCTAGTAGTAAGCCATCGTAGGGATCTGCCAACGGGGAGTCAGAGGGAAATCGCACAGGCTGAGTTGCTGCGCATATTAGCGCCAAGCGAGGGTGATCACTGAGCTTAAAACGTCGCCCTAGTGTATCAGGGGCTAACCCTTGGGTGGCTAAGGGCGTCAGCTGTTCGCCCCGATTCACTAATAATACCACCGCCTCACAGTTAATCGCCTTTCGAATAGAGGACAGCAATCTGTCAAAACGATCTTCGTTGGTAATGCTATTGGCAAGATCTAGCGCCACTTCTAATAACAGGGTTGAGTTGAGCTCTGGCATCTAACCGTTCCATGTAAATATCGTTGGATAATTATGACATGAGTTTGTACTAGGTCATATTCATTCTTATATGTCTTTTTGACTCTTTATTTTGAGTCATAATGACTCTTTTGAGTTGATTTTTTCCTGTAATATATTGTTTTTTAAAGGTTTATATTGTTGGCATTATGGGTGCAGTAGGCAATGCACCAAGCCGAAAAAAACTTGGCTTGGTACACAGCAGAACTAAATACGCAGGCTATAAATGCCGCATTTTGTTTGGAGCAAACCGTTAAGTGGATTAGGGAACATAGTTAACTTGGCTAAGGCTAATTTGGGGAGCGTGCGATGCGTGCTGGGCCTCAGTATTACTGTGAATTACCGTTCGCTGATTGGTTTATACGAGTGTCTCAACTCGCTTGCTATTTGCTTATGGGTGATTAATACAAGGGCATTTAAATTTGCGTAAGCGGAAAAGCGTATTGGCAAAACTTCGCAGCCCAAAGGTATGCATTCATCCCAGCGCAATGTGCGCTCTAGTTATTTAGTTGCTGTTAATCCTATTTATTATTATTCATCCTAAGAGGTTCTTTATGTTATCAGCACACACTATCGCTACTGTGAAAAGCACTATCCCGTTATTGGAATCGGCAGGCGTTGCGATTACCGATCATTTTTACCAACGGATGTTTCGCTTAAATCCTGAGCTGAAAAACATATTCAATATGGCGAATCAGGCCAATGGCCGTCAGCAGTTTGCATTGTTTAATGCGATTGCCGCTTACGCAAAAAATATCGATAACTTGGGGGCGTTAAGCGAAGTTGTTGAGCGGGTAGCACATAAACACACTAGCTTTTTTATTCAACCTGAGCACTACGATATTGTGGGTCATCACTTAATTGAAACCCTGCGAGAGCTGGCTCCAGAGGACTTCACCCCAGATGTGGAGCAAGCCTGGAATGAAGCATACGGCGCACTGGCAGAGGTATTTATTAACCGGGAAGGGGATTTGTATCGTCAAACCGAGAAAGCCCAAGGAGGCTGGTTAGGCGCCCGTCAGTTTAAGGTGTTAAACAAAACGCCTGAGTCGTCTTTGGTTACCAGTTTTGTATTATCACCAGTGGATGGTAAGCCCGTTGTTGGCTACAAGCCAGGTCAGTATTTAGGGGTTAAAGTACAGCCGGCGCATTGCGACTACGTGGAAATGCGCCAATATTCCTTGTCAGACAAACCTAACGGTAAAACATATCGTATCAGTGTTAAGCGCGAGCAGGGGGAGGTTAACGGTTTAGTATCGAATCATTTGCATGAGTCTGTCGAGCAAGGTGATGTGATCGATATATTGCCACCAGCAGGCGACTTTTTTCAGCAGAACCAACACTTGCCTACTGTACTTATTTCCGCAGGCGTAGGCTTAACGCCTATGATGTCAATGCTTGAGGCCACCATCGACAGTCACCCAAGCACAGCGATCCATTTTTTGCATGCATGTGAAAATCCCCAGCAGCACTCGTTTATCAAGCGAGTTAGCGAGCTTGAGAAAAATACACAGCAGCTTGCCACACACACTTGGTATGCGCACCAAGCACCTCAGGCGGATAATATATCCTCTGGTCTGATGTCGCTCTCACCGTTAGCGAATAAGTTACCTTTGCGCAGCGGTAATTTCTATATTTGCGGGCCAGCGGGCTTTATGAAGTTTATTAAGGATCAACTGATAGATTTAGGTGTGAAAGAGGCACAAATTCATTACGAAGTCTTTGGTCCTCATCGTGATTTATAAAAGCTGAACGACAAGCTTTATTGAGCATTGCCAGCCCATCGGAGCTGGCAATTACTACACAATTAAAATTGTATTTCTTGACGCTGGTGAGCTGGAGCGCCTAACTCAGTGCTTCGCTCACTAGGTAATGAATCTCCTACAGCCAAGCTGTAACGTCCTTGTGGCCAAACACTTTGCCCTTCATTATTGATCTGATACAGGTCCTTCGCTTGAATCGTCAGCTCAACGTTGCGCTTTTCTTTTGCTCCAAGATGGACGCGTTTGAACGCTTTAAGGCTGCTAATCGCTTGGTTATCTTCGCGGCTAACGGGCGATAGGTAAGCTTGAATAACGGTCTCGCCGGCAGTATCCCCACTGTTTTCTACTTCTACACTGAAGGTAAAAGCTCGGTCTTGGATAGGTTTATTTTGGCTGAGCGAAAGTGCATTAAAACTAAATTCGGTGTAAGAGCGGCCAAAGCCGAATGGATACAGAGGCGCCTTTTCAAGGAACTTGTAGGTTCTGCCTGACATGGCGTAGTCATCGAAGGGAGGCAGATCGTCAATTGTTTTTACGAAGGTGAGCGGCAAATGACCTGATGGGTTTGTATCCCCAAATATCACATCAGCCACTGCATTACCGCCTTGCTCGCCTGGATACCAGATCCATAGTATGGCATCCGCCAATGGGTCTAATTCGCTGATATCCACAGGGCTGCCTGCAGCAACAACCAATATCAGCGGACCTTTTTTATTTTTTGCAAGTTGCTTTACATAATCCACTTGATTCTGGGGTAAGGTGATGACCACGCGATCCCCTCGGTCAGCGGAAGCAATTGCATCGACCTCTTCTCCTTCCATATCGGCAGAAACCCCCACTACTGCGATCACCGCATCCGCTATTTTAGCCACTTGGGGAGCCCAATTTAGCGGGTTGATATTGTCGTGAAACGGCAGCGCCCCACTGCGGTAATTTAATGATGATCCCAAAGATACTTTGCCTGCAATACCCTCTAAAATACTGACCAAGCTATCAGAGATGCCGTAATAGTTGCCAATCAATAGCGTTGTTTAACGCTAAGAAAATGTGCCCATATCTACTGGGGCGGTGTTGTGCTACCAGCAAATAAGCATTTGCTATCCGATAACTTTGAGGAAAAGCGATGCTATGGCGCAACAGGGGGCTGTGGCATACTGTGCGTTGTTAGTGTTCGTTGTTGACGGGCACGCATTGAACACTTTTATTATTTTCGAAATTCATCCTTGGAGCTTTATGCCGGTACTGAAACGCCTCGATCAATTGCTGAGTAATTTAGGCTATTGCAGTCGTAAAGAAGCCCGTTATTTACTGAAAGACAATCGTGTCACCGTGGCGGGTGAGTATGCTAAGTCGCCCGCGCAAAAAGTAGATGCAGCCACAGTGCGGGTGGACGGTGAGCCACTTGATTTCCCAGAAGGCATTCTGGTTATGCTCAATAAGCCACTGGGGTATGTATGTAGCCATGATAGTGGTGAGGGTATGCGTATATACGATTTACTGCCTGAGCGCTGGGAGTTTAGAAACCCCAAAATTGTCAGCGTAGGTCGCTTAGACAAAGACACCACTGGGCTGATTTTAGTCACCGATGATACCAAGTTGGTACATCAGCTAACGTCACCAAAACACCATGTAGACAAACTGTACAAAGTCACTGTAAACAGCCCCCTGCAACCTGACATCATAGAGGCTTTTGCTAAAGGTGTGGTGCTCGGCGATGGTGCGGAACAATGTTTACCCGCAAAAGTAGAGATAATCAGTGAAAATATGGCCAACGTGACGTTAAATGAAGGTAAATATCATCAAGTTAGGCGCATGTTTGCTGCTTGTGGTTATCATGTGGAAGCGCTACATCGCAGCCAGTTTGGCCCGTATTCTTTGCACGATCTAGGGCAAGATTTACCACAGGGCGATTGGCAAGTGGTTGATCTTCCTAGTTAATACCAATCCGCATTAATAAGTGACCGCCTCAGAATGCGTCCAGCGGTTTTTGATTAAGGCGTCGCTATGTAGTAATGGTTGTTCCCTTTCAAATAGTGAGAACGCAGAGCAAAAGCCGCTGGGGCATTCCTTGCAGGCGAGTTTTAAAAGGGCTTACACTGCGTTGCATGACTTCGAAAGAGAACAACTATTCATTCAGTCATGCGCCTTGTTTAAGCCCTTTTAAACTCTCGCTGAGTGATCACTTATTAACGTGGAATGGTATAACGCTACGATTCCTTTGCTAAGCCCACGCGTCCTTACTGAGTACACCGCAATAGCGATACACCGTCAGATTAATGTGTGATTTGTGAATGCTGTTCAACAAGCATACGACTCACTGAACAGGCACTTTAAAAAATTGGCCCACTTTTAGCTGATGCGTTTACGTTCTACTCACGCCGATTTTAACTTTGTGAAATGCTTAGCAACCGCGCTTTGGTAATCTTGCTCAACTCCCGCGTATGCAGGCCCAAATGCAGCTAAGCCTTTTTCGGAGGTGAACTCTTTCGGGGCTGGCAAAATCACTACCGCCAAATTAGCACCTACGCGGTGATGGGGGTTGGTCACCGGTATGTTTTGGTCCAGATCCAGAATGCAGATCAAATCAGGAATGGTCACATCCACCACGCCGTTAAGGCGCGCTACCATGTTCTCGTTCTTTACCTCAATAGAATAGGTTGCACCTTGGTATTCGCCCTGTCCTTGAATATGAATTACCCCTAGCGTGAACCCATCTTTAGTTTCAAAATGAAACTCTTTAACGCTACCACGAAATGCCACGTAACCTGAGGCGCACTCGGCAATGGCACTGGCGATATCACTCTGTGTTTCCACTGCGCGGCGCATTGTTTGTCCGACGGTTAAAGCTTTACTAATAGTGCCAGGAATAACCGCGTCACAGGACTGTTTAGTTTGGGTTGGTTGGAGTTGGCTTGATTGTGCATGCAAATACCAGCGAGTTTCATCTTTTTGTAAAAAAACGAGAATACAATCGCGCGGTTTTTACCTCGCCAACGTTGTTTTTTAGTTGCTAGCGACAAAATGGCGGGTTGTGGGCATTTTCTACTAACAAAGTCTGAATAATCGACGATATAACAAAGTGTATGTGTACCGAGTGTTCACAACGTCATTTACATGTTGTGTTCGTTGCTTAATGTGAAATAGCACTTAGGTGTTAAGTATTTGAAATAGGATAAATCTTGGTACTATGAAAAAATTAAGCTCGAAAGTCTTAATTGTGCTTGTGGTGTTTGTAGCTGTGCTCGGTGTTATTTCTGCATTAACCATCAATAACCTTAATTCCCATGTTGTTAAATACAGTGACTTGCTTGAACGCGACGTAAAAGCCACTTTATTAATTGACACTATCAACCTGACGTTCAAACGCCAAGTACAGGAGTGGAAGAACGTTTTATTGCGCGGCAAAGACAACGCAAAGCGTGAAAAATATTGGAAAAGCTTTCTCACACGGCACAAAGAAATCAGCCAACACCTGTCAACTTTCAAGAATATCGAGGTAAGTGACGACGTACGGCAGAAACTCAATACCTTTGCAATTAAGCACGAGGCGTTGCTCAAGCAATATCAAAAGGGATATGCGGCCTTTACCGCATCTGGGTTTGACCCGTTTGTCGGTGACAATGCCGTAACAGGCATTGACCGGGCTCCTACTAAGTTATTAGAAGCGCTAAGTGCGCAAATAAGCGCACATGTGATTGCCCAAAATGCCTCCCAAAATCGACAAGTCGCTAGTTCATTATGGTGGGGAAGTGTCAGTTTGATGTTAGCCATAGTGATAGGAGTGGCTATTTTATTGTGGTGTATTAAGGCATTAGTGACCACACCGCTACGACAGTTGAGTCAGCATATTTATGCAGTGAGCCAAGGTAAGCTTGCAGTGCCTATGACCTTCGAGCGCAGTGACGAAATAGGCCAAATGGCAGCATCGGTAGAATCGTTGCGCGTGGATTTATTGGAGATTTATTCTGGCTTAGGGGCAACCCAACAAGACTTAGACCGAGTGTGTTTCAGTTTGGTAGACAGCGCTGGGGCGATAAGCCAAGGCGTTACCGAGCAAAACCAAGGAACGGCCAGCGTGCAAAATGCGGTACAGCAATTATCAGGGGGAGCACAAACCATTGCTGAGTATGTGCATCATGCTGCGGATTCGGCAACACGGGCAAGCCATTCAGCTGTGACCAGTATGGATGTCATGCAGCAAACCATTGAAACGATTTCAAGTTCGTCGCGGCAGATTGAAGACACGGCCAAAGTGATTTCTGATTTAAACGAAGATGCGCGTAAAATTGGTACTGTGCTTGACGTAATCCAAGGCATTGCTGAGCAAACTAACCTACTTGCTTTAAATGCGGCAATAGAAGCTGCAAGAGCGGGGGAACATGGGCGCGGGTTTGCTGTGGTCGCTGACGAAGTACGCACATTAGCCGCTAAAACCCAGCAATCGACGGAAGAAATTCAGCAAATGATTGCCAACGTGCAGCAAGGTACCACTGATGCCGTAAACGCTATTAGCCAGGGCCAAGATCAAACCAAGTTCAGTGTAGATAAAGTCTTAGAAGCCGACGGAAATTTAAAAACCGTAACCGGTGCTATCGAAGAAATTGCTGGTGTGAATCAACAAATTGTTGATGCTATTTCACAACAGAGCAGTGTAACAGAGCAGATCTTGAGTCATCTGAATGAATTAAGCCAAATAGCCACATTAAACGGCCAACACGCGCAGTCTTGCGATGAAGATAACCTGACCCTGATGGACGTGAAAAATCGCATGGCAACGATCATTCAAAAATTTGTTCAATAGCTGTTAGTCGATAACGTAGTTAACTGTTTGGGCTTTTCGGCGCTAACAGGTGCACTTACGAGTTCATTGGGATATCGCTTACGGCTTTTCTCATTCCTGTTGAAAACGTGATAAAATCTAAATAACTCAGCTAACTAATGCAGCTACGTGATGACACTCAGCTGCATTCCTCCTTCTTAGAGTTGACACATGTTAAAAAAAATAATGCTGCTGGTGGTTCAAGGCTTGCTGGCTGTTGTGCCCATTACGCTTACTATCTATGCCTTGTATTGGCTTATAACAAGTGTTGAACGCACGCTAACACCGATTATTCCAGCGCAATACTACTTCCCAGGTTTGGGAGTGGTGACGGGCATAGTTCTGTTATTTTTCGCGGGTTTATTGGTTAACGCCTATGTCATTAAGGTGTTGCTGCGCTGGGGTGAGCGTCTTTTTGAACGTATTCCTTTGGTTAAAACCTTTTATGGCGCTATTCAAGATGCGGTAAATTTAATCAATGTAGGCAAGCAACAAAAGATGCAAAGTGTGGTGTCGGTTCAAATTAGCGACAGTATTCACTTAATTGGCTTTGTGACCAATATTGAAGGCGGAAAAACGTTATTCAAAGACGAAGAAAAAATCGGTGTTTATATTCCTTTAAGCTACCAAATCGGCGGCTACACCTTATATATAGACCGCAGTAAAGTGACGCCACTGGACATAGACGTCGAATCAGCCATGCGTATTGCCCTAACAGGTGGTAGCCAATCTAAGAGTGATTTTGATAAGCCAGAAAGTAAAACTGACTAATCTTTAAACAGTGTTTTGTTGGCAAACTAGCCTATCGACCTAAGTGTCTGCAAATGCAGGCGTTTAGGGCGCCTCTGCGCTAGGCAGAAAGAGGAATTTTTATCCCGTAAAAAATGCACGCCTTGTGCAATAAATTCCCACCCCCTCTAGTAAAACTGTCTTGTATTGGATAACCCACCCTCAGGAAGGCCCCGCGTTTGCTGGTAATCGCCGCATATTGGACGTGTGGCATAGCCATTGCTTTATCTCTAGTAAGTCGCTAGCTAAGTTAGATTTTCTAATTTTAGTTAGAAGGATTGTAGCTAACGTGGTCTACCCAGTCTTTTGATTGCTACCGCCACAAAATCGTAAGGGGATGAACATGGAAAATGCAAAAACGACGACAGCAAAAAACACAACGAATACGGATTCGCCAGTGTCAAAGCGTGCTCAAGAAGCATTGCACGATTCGGTCGACGCAGTAGCTGGTAAAGCCGCTAAAGCGGAGAAGTCAGTGCGTGACACCGCTCACCGCTCAGCTGAATCTTTAGGTGAAACCCAGGACAAAGTGCTTAAACAGTGGAATGGTTCACAGGTACGCCGTTTCGCATGCGAAAACCCAGTTGCTACTGTCGGGATCGCATTTACTGCGGGTATGTTATTGACATCATTATTACGTAAGCGCTAGTCAAATGGAGATGCCTAACCCGGACAAGGAGCGTGTTGCTGATGGCCAAGAGCCTCAGCAGGTTGAGCTTATAAAGGAAATTATCGGGGCTGCTACTGACGCCGGCAAACGTTACCAGCGTCAGTTAGCACTGGCTAAGAACATGGCAAGACGCGAATGGAAATTATCTGTTCGCGCCTTGGTGTTAGTGCTAGTCGGTGTGTTGTTACTGGTTGCTGTGGTAGCCACATTGTGGATGACGCTTAACGCGACACTTGCAATGGGCCTATATCAGCTAGGGCTTCACTGGATGTGGATAGGAAGCGGAGTTTTACTGCTAAACGGTTTGGTATTGCTAGGTATTGTCTCTACGATTAGGGCGCTGTTGAAACACATAGGGTTTAGTCGAGCGTGGGATGCCTTAACGCTGAGTTCAGATCCAACATCTGAAACACCGGATTAGATATTTTCCTCAGATGAGCATTAAAGTGAGTCTCAGGTTGAGGATGATGTTGAGCAAACATCCGAGACATGAAAACGCTAACGCTCCATAGGAGACTCATGATGTTAGAACGACACTTTTTAAGTCGGATATTGCTTGGCAGAAGGCTTACAACGGTTGAGCAAATAGAGCAACAGGCGTATGTAAATCAACAAACTATTTTAGCAAGAAAAGAACAGATCATTAGCGCAAATAAGGAATTATGTAGGCAACCAGCCACGCCAATTGCTGCATTTGCCACGGGGGCTGCTGCCGGTATGCTGGGTGGCAAAAAACCAGCAAGTTTCCCTTTAGTCATGCGTATTATTGGTATGACAGGATTAATGTAACGTTAGTCAGCCACGGGCGTTTATTCGTCACTAACGTTGTTAAAAGCTTAGCTATGTCTAAGCGCGTGCGCACAGTTTTTTAGGAGTCACAAATCTCACCAAAGGCAATATTCCTCTGCCGCTTTTCTGTGACTCCTTTTTTATTCATGGTTCAGCACTAGCCTGTTATCAAGTTTGATAGCAGGCTAGTGTGACTGATCGACTCTTCGTTTAAATACCAATTCCTAGATTTGCATGTGTCTATTCTTTTGAATGCTCTCTTCTTCTCTTCGCTGTGAGGCTTGGGCTATATGTAAATCCCCACTGGGCACTTCAACAATATTCGCATTAATCGTATCTCGTGAGGTCACGAGATTAGATTACAAAGAGCATATCTGGAATGACAAGAAATGGCAGGCAGAGTGAATTCGTTAGACTGGCTAAATACGTAGACTTGTTAGATGCGTTACAGCTCGGCGATATACCATTAAGCCGTTTTACGATGGCTAGGTACAGCTAGTAAACGAGTTTACTTAGCAAAGGAATAAATAGCACAGGAATAAATAACACAGGAATAAATAACACAGGAATAAATAACACAGGAATAAAGCGCCCAAGCATTACCGCTTAGGCGCTGTAGTTTACGAGCTGCAGCTAAATCACTGCAGTTTCACGAATGAAAACGCACTCAACTTATAGGGAACCAATAACGCCTTCTCGGCGTTTATCTGCTGCGCCTTCAAGGCTGCCATCAGGCTTGCGCATAATCACGCTCAATCCTGAGTTTTCGCCTCTTGATGCATCCACGTCAAACCCCATTTCTTGCATCGCGGATATCAAGGAGTCAGGCGTTAAGCCTTTCTCTAAGCGCACGGTTTTACCTCTTGCAACCATATTCGGTAAATCGACAGCGGCTTGCGGAGCTAAGCCCCATTCAAACACACCGACCATGGTTTTAACCGTATACGCGATAATGTTGTTGCCGCCAGGCGAGCCGGTGGCTAATAAAAACGCGCCGTCTTTGTCTAACACAATAGACGGTGACATAGATGAACGAGGGCGCTTGTTCGGTGCAACTGCGTTAACAATGGCATTGCCGTTTTTGTCATGATGTTGAAATGAGAAATCAGTTAATTGGTTATTCAAAAACATGCCGCCAACCATACGGGTGGTGCCAAAAATGCTTTCAACGGTAGCGGTCATAGACACCACATCACCTTTGGTATCTACCACAACAAAGTGCGTTGTACCGTGCACATCACGGGTGGCATCAATACCTGCTGTTTCTTCACTTGGTACGTCGTTATACGCCCATGGGTCGCCAACGGCATAGGTTTCAGGTGTCGCTTTATCAGAGATAAGCGTGGCGCGCTTGGCAAGATATTCTTTGTTCAACATGCCGTTAATGGGCATATCGACAAAGTTTGGATCTGCTACAAACTGGTCTCTATCGGCATAGGCGAGTTGCTGCGCTTGAGCCATTATCGCCCAGTTCTTCGGATCATCAGGGCCCGCCGCACTCGGACGAGGGCCATTTTCTAAGATCCCCATGATCATTCCTACCGCCAACCATGAAGACGGGGGCGGTGCGCCGCATATTTGTGTATCACGGTAATCTTGGCAAAGCGCAGCACGTTTTACGGGTTTGTACGCGGCAATATCTTCGGCGGTTAATGAGCCTGCTCTTGGCTGCTGTTGGACCATAGCAGCAATCTGCTTAGCGATATCGCCTTGGTAGAAGTCCTTAGGATTGTTCGCGATAATTTCTAAGGTTTTCGCGTACTCAGGGTTTTTTAATACGTACCCAGTTGGGTGAGGTTGACCTTCTTCGTCAAAGAAATATTCGTGTGCGTCGGTCGGCCCTTGCTCTGGCGTACTAGGGATATATTTCCCAAAACGCTCTAGCATGCCATGTAAACGAGGTGATATTTCAAAGCCATCTGTTGCTAGCTTATGGGCGTAGTCAAACAAGCCATTCCACTCTAACGTACCTTGATCTTGATGAGCCATTGACAGCATGGCTACTATGCCAGGAACGCCGGTAGACAAACCGCTAGTTTTCGCTTGGATAAACGGCATGGAATCGCCATTTTCTAGCATGAACATATCTGGTGTAGCGCCACTTGGCGCTGTTTCACGACCGTCATAAACCGCTAAAGATTTACTTTCGTTGTCGTAATGCACCATAAAGGCACCACCGGCCAAACCTGAGCTTTGTGGCTCTACAAGGCTCAGCACTGATTCAATGGCGATGGCAGCATCTACTGCTGAACCGCCGGCGCGCAATACCTCAAGCCCTGCAGCTGTCGCATGAGGATTAGCGGTTACCACCATGGCTTGATGCTTAGGTTGCTCTGCTATTGGCGCGGCTTGTTTTTCTGCTGAACTGCAGCCCAAAATACTGGTGGATAAAACCCCGATGGCGAATAAATGAAACTTCATTACTTGTTCCCGATAGTTAAAATTTGATGGTCAAATGATAGTGAAATTAAACAGGCGAGAATCACTTTTGAACTGTTTCAAAATGCCCAGTACACCCAAGAGATGACACTAAGATGTACCACCCACTATTTTTCTATCACAAATAACCACTTACTGACAATGGACTGACAAAAAATGAAACCTAATTACGCTATTAACTTACAAATAAGCGCTTTATTTTAGGTATGCTTAGCAGAAACCCCCTTTATATTATCGATTTTCATCGATCGGTATTATGCTGGGCTCGCGATAATGTCACCACATTCAAACTTAGGGGAGCATTTTACTATGTCGACCATGCACTTATATATTTACGACCACTGCCCATATTGCGTGATGGCGCGTATGCCTTTTGCTATGAAAAACCTACCTGTGGAAATCACCGTGTTACCCAGCGACGATGAAGCCACGCCCATATCAATGATAGGTGTAAAAGCATGCCCAATTTTGAAAAAGCCTGATGGTAGTTTTATGCCAGAAAGCATGGATATAGTCAGCTATATAGACCAACTTGATGGCAGCCCACTATTTTCACCTTCAGCTAACCGAGCAGATTTATCGGCTTGGTTAAAAGACGTTAATTTATTATTGAAGCAACTACTTTACCCAAGGTGGATCACCTCACCAGTGGAAGAGTTTCAAACCCAAGCTGCTGTTGATTATTTCGTTAATAAGAAAACCAAAGAACTTGGTCCTTTTTCTGATGCACTAGCCAATAGTGAGCAACTCATAAAGACACTGGAAACTCAGCTAGAAAGATTAGCACCGATGTTACACAGTGAGACACGTGTGAATGAGCAGTTTTCTATCGATGATATAACCCTATTTGGCCGATTACGGGGTATTACCTTAATCAAAGGGCTGACAATACCGGCAAAAATAAGTGCGTATATCGATTATTTTTCAGTAACCTGTGACATTCCTTTGTTTTACGACGTGGCGCAATGATCTGGCGGCTCCGCCGGTGTGTCGTTGGGTGGCATACGGCTGTTTAAGCCACTTATAAATAATAAAGCACAAACCCTAAATCAAGCCTCAACCATTATGCTTAATGACTTCAAGCAAGTAGGGCGAGCAAGTACTGTGAAAGTGCGCCTTACCTGCCTTATTTTTTGATAGGATCCCGCGCTAAATAGCCGCAAATTTGAATTTAATGAGCCAAGCCTTCATATTACGAGATTACCAAACGCAAGCGGTCGACGCCGCCTTAGCGCATTTTCGGCAAAGCGAAGACCCTGCAGTGATTGTACTGCCCACCGGGGCAGGTAAAAGCTTAGTCATTTCCGAGTTGAGTCGATTAGCAAAAGGCCATGTTATTTGCCTTGCTCATGTCAAAGAGTTAGTGGAGCAAAATCACGCTAAGTTTCTGGCTACCGGCTCAGCAGCAGGTATCTTTTCAGCAGGGTTAGGCCAAAAAGACAGCAACGTAAAAACCACCTTCGCCAGTATTCAGTCACTGTCTGCAAACTTAGCAGCTTTTAATGTCCCGGCCAGCCTAATTATTATTGATGAATGCCACCGTGTGGGGCTAGAGGATAGTGCGCAATACAATAAAACCTTGGCACATTTTCGCAGCTTGAATCCAAAGGTAAAAATTCTTGGATTAACCGCTACCCCTTACCGGTTAGGGAGCGGCTGGATTTATCAGCATCATTATCATGGCTATACACGGCCCTCGGTCGATTCATTTTTCAAAAAATGTATTTTTGAGCTCCCTTTACAGTACATGGTCAAAAACCAATATTTAACACCGCCCATACATTATGATGCTGCCGTTGCTCACTATGACTTTAGTTTGCTAACAGAAAGCTTAGACGGTGAGCAAAACACCGATGATATCGCCTTAAATGAGCTCATTCATAAACACCCGAGGGTGACGAAGGCGGTCACTGAGCAAATACTGCAGCTTAGTCAAGACCGCGAAGGCGTAATGATTTTTGCCGCCACTGTTGATCACGCAAAAGAGATCTGCGCTTATTTACCCGAACAACAAACCGCCTTAATAACCGGTGCGACCAAAATAAAGCAACGTGACACCCTCATTGCCGCCTTTAAAGCCAAACACATTAAGTACCTAGTGAATGTTTCGGTATTAACCACGGGCTTTGATGCGCCCCATGTGGATGTGATTGCAATTTTGCGACCTACCCAATCTATCAGTTTATTTCAACAAATCGTCGGGCGCGGCTTGCGCCTCAGCCCTGGCAAGAAAGACTGTTTAGTGTTGGATTACACCAATAACGGGTACGATATTTTTCAACCTGAAATTGGCGAGAAAAAGCCCACCCCAGACTCAATTGCGGTGCAAATTCATTGCCCTCAATGCGACTTTGCCAATGCATTTTGGGGACGAAAAGACGCGCAAGGTCATATTCTTGAACATTTTGGCCGCCGCTGCCAAGGCTTGATTGACACCCCAAATGGTGAAACCCAATGCAACTATCGTTTTCGCTTTAAACACTGCCCCTATTGCAATCAAGAAAACGACATTGCTGCCAGAAAGTGCCAACACTGCAATGAGAAGCTAATAGACCCCGATGACATATTACGCAAAGCGTTAAATTTAAATAATAATAAAGTACTGCGCTGCGCTGCCATTACCCCTGTGATCAACTCAGCAGAAAAGAGTATAAAAATCACCTATCACGATGAAGATGGCCTGACATTATCAGAAACCTTTCGCTTCAATTATAAAAAAGCCAGACAACGCTTTAACGATTTATTCGCACGAAGATTAGCCAGCGGTACCCAGTCAATTCAGTTCGATTCACTTGATGAGCTGCAAAAGTTTTTGCCTTACCTGCCAGCGCCTGACTTTGTGATAGCCAAAAAGCAAAAGCACCACTGGCAAGTTACCGAACGGTTGTTTGATTATCAGGGGCCTTATCGAAAGGCCAATACGCTTGGCTAGCGCACGTTTTGCGCTAGTATTTTTTTACCCGCCGCGGCGCTATTTTTGGCCGCGGCGGGTAAGCAGAGTCATGTACCTTAGGCAATTGTGTAGGCTCTTATTGCTCGCTGCGGTGCTCAAGGGCGGATAACGCTGAGCCGCTGCGAAGGTACTGCACTACAGCAAGTAGGATCACCAAGCTTGAGAATATCAATGCATAACGAAGAGACTCGATTCCAAACTCAGGGGCTAAAAAGTCACTGACCATACCGGTGGCCACAGGCCCACAGCCTAAGCCAACAATATTCAAGATAAAGAATAAAATAGCCGAGGTCATAGCGCGCATTGACGGTTTCACTAAGTGGTGGGAAATCGCGATAGTTGGCCCAAGGTAGCAAGAACCAAATACATTGCTGATAAAGATACACACAAGTACTAAGGTCAACGAATCTAAGCTTAGTGCCAGTAAGCTAAACGGCACTGAAAGTAACACACCAATTGCCGGCACCCATAAATACCAACGCAAATTCATTTTACCGAATTTATCAGCCAAAAAGCCGCCACTAAGCGCGCCAATTACACCGGAAAAACCAATGATAAGCCCAAGGGATACGCCTACTTCGGCGATACTCATACCATGGCTGCGAATTAAGAATGAAGGTATAAAAGTTAAGGTGGAGTAACCGGTAAACGCACAAAAGCCCGCAGCAAAGGCCGCTTTTCGAAACGGCTTAGACTGCCACAAGAACCCCAAGGTTTGCTTAAAGGTATATTTCTCGCCTACGTTCGGGTCAGACACCATGCCTGAACCACCGCGAGGGGGCTCTTTTAAGGTTAAACGTACCACAGCCGCCATCAGGATTCCCGGTAAACCCACGGCGAAAAACGCCATGCGCCAACCGATTTTATCGGCCAGCCAACCACCTAATAACAGGCCGACTAAAATACCCAGATACAAGCCCATGCTGTAAATAGACATGGCTGCACCGCGCTCTTCAGGTTCGTAATAATCAGAAATCATCGAATGAGAAGGGGGGCTTGCACCTGCTTCACCAATCCCCACGCCAATTCTGGCCAGTAGTAACTGGGTATAGTTTTGCGCCAAGCCCGAAACAGCGGTCATGCCGCTCCAAACGAGTAACGCCAAGCTGACAATATTGCGCCGATTACCCACATCAGCCCAGCGGGCAATAGGTATGCCCACCACCACATAAAATAAAGCAAACGCAAAACCGGTTAATAGCCCTAGCTGAGTATCTGAAAGACCAAGCTCCGCTTTGATAGGCTCTTGTAGGATGACCAGAATCTGGCGATCAACAAAGTTAAAGATATAAACCAAGGTAAGAATAAACAGGACATAGCGTCGATAACTGCGTGTTTCCGCATTCATAGAACATTCTCAAATGAGTATTGGCTGATAGGAAAATCGAGTATGCCGACTAAATTTTATCCACTCAAGCATCAGAAATGGGCGTGAGGGTGCTCACTGGGCACCACACAAAATGTAAATTTGTTTACAAGTCAGTAACAGTGCGGTTACTGGGTGGTTACAACTTGCAGGTGACGCATCTATTTTTATTATGAATGAACAATTATACCCAGTGGGCTTTGTTCTTGAGGGGCATGCGCGATGCTTATTTATGCGCTGTGCGCACTGAGATTACGCTTCGCGTAGTGCATGCGCTGCGCGCACCAAGTATTCGCGTTGCTCACCTATGCGCTTCGCTTATTTATGGCCTTCGGCCACACAGCATGCACTTCGTTTATCATGCGCTGCGCGCACCACGCAATCGCTTCGCTTACTTATGTGCTTCGCACACGGCATCCATGCCTTTTTTCAAACGAAATCCATTTCGTCCAACTGACTTTTCTTCAACAGCTAAGAAAAGTAAGCAAAAGAAGCCGATCTCCAGCCAATTTTTTGATCCATATTTTTAATCGACTTTAATGTCAGAGCGGCGAAAGGAAACATCCATGTAAAGCACTTCGCCTTGTCCAGACGTCCATGTCTGGACATCTGACAAGCCGAAGAAAATTATGGAAAATTGGAGTCGTGAAAAAGCCAAAGCATGCGCTGCGCGCACCAAGCATTCGCGGTGCTCATCTATGCGCTTCGCTTACTTATGAGCACAGAAAAATACTCGTTACCTTCGACTATTCCGGATAACAGCAAGATCTTGGAAGTTTTCCGCGTTTCTAAAAAACGAGTTTAATAAATAGAAAAATTTTAACCTGTACAACAAGTTACGGTGTATGCTAAAAACGACATATAGGGAAAGGCGGAAAAATGCCGTGTTTAAACGCGGAACTTTTCCGACTATTAATACTGTTAGGTTTACTATAGGGAAAACGGATGCTGAAGGAACATTTTCAAGCGATAGAATCGACTCTGCTTGCGACATCTAAAATTCCAGCGAACTCTGGGCATTCTTTACATAAAGGTACTCCGCGAGAAGCTTTCATTCAGGAGTTTCTGCAAAAGCACTTGAGCTCAACTGTTGAAATTGGAACAGGTGAGATCATTGATGCTAACTCCTCCCCAAACTCTCAAAGAAATCAATATGACCTAGTGCTGTATAAAAAGAACTATCCAAAACTAGATTTTGGTGGTGGCATAAGTGGTTTCTTAGCAGAGTCCGTTATCGCCACAATTGAGGTGAAATCAACTTTAGATAAATCAGGTTTGGTACAGTCAATAAATGCCGCTAGAAAGTCGAAGGCATTAACACAGAATTTAAGTAGAAGTTTTAGTTCTGGCTGGATACCGCCTAGCATTATGAATTATGTCATTGCGTATGATGGCCCTCAAAATATTAAGACTGTATATGATTGGTTAGCTCGATATCATTTTGATAATAGCATCGATATTCCTAAACCAGATAGTAATGGCGTAAAAATCAGTCCATCTCTTGATGGGGTATATATTTTAGACAAAGGTTTTATCAAGTATGAAAACTCTCCCACGTCGTTGATACCACCAGAGGTTCGATCGCAACACCAGAATATTAATTGGTCAATTGTCCAAAGTAACGAAGGTGTCCTTTTGACGTTCTTCCTATCCATACTGGAATGTACCAATAATATTGAGGGAGCTTGGTTAAACGCAATTCCATACCTTAAATCACTTAGGTTTAATGATGTATCATGGTCATAAACCTAACAAATAAAGTCAGTGGAAAACCACTCGCTGGGCTTCGCCCGAAACGCTCGCGTTTTCCACTGCTTTGAAGCGTTAGCATTCTAAATTAGCAAGTTGCAATTATCACCAAAGGAAAAACGATGACAGATAGAGAAAGCTTTGGCAGTGTGAGCCTTGTACGGCAAGGAGAGCATAGGTTTTATTCTTTTACCATGCCGAGTGATGTACTTGCAGAGACATGTTTTGTCGTGAATCGCGATGAGGATCCTATCGAGGGATTTCAACGTGAGTTGGATAAAAAAAGAGCCTCAGAAATAGCGAGTTATATTGATTCTGGCTTAGGTACAATTCCTAGTTCAATTGTACTTTCGGCCCAAGAAGACAGTGGTTTTATATACGATTCTAAAAAGAAATCGGTTAGTTTTGATAAAATTAGTAAAGCATTTTTAATTATTGATGGTCAGCATCGAGTTTATGGTTTTAAGCTTGCGAAAACCGCGCTTAGAATCCCTGTTGTCGTTTACGAAAATCTTTCCAAACGTGATGAGTCTAGATTGTTTATTGATATTAACTCTAAGCAAAAAGGGGTTCCTACAGAGCTACTGCTAGACATTAAAAGAATGGCAGAGTATGAGAGCGATACAGAACAATATCTTAGGGATCTGTTTGATATATTTTTAAATGAAAATGACAGTGCGCTATACAATAGGCTGTCAGCATCGAAAAGAGTGAAGGGAAAAATAACCCGGTCTGTTTTTAATACTGCTGTTAAGCCATTGGTAAAAGTATTTGGTAACAAAAACCCTGATGAAATATATGAAATATTTAATTCCTATTTAGTGGCTTTTAATGAAGGAGTTTTAATCCCCCATCAGTTAGAAGAACAGGCGTTTAATACAACGGTATTCAAAGCTATCTCAGGTTTCTTTCCGATAGTTACAGCAAGAGTACAGGATAGATTTGGAGCAATCTATTCTGTTGATCATTACTATGAATTTACTCAACTTACTGGTCAACGGATAAAGCCTGCTAAGATCGAAAATCCTACTAATGCATATAAACCTATTGTCGATCACCTAGAAGAGTCATTAAAGCAGGAGTTTACTCTGTAGATGACGCCTGAAATTAAAATACTTCACCAACTTTCTATGAACGAAATATTTGAAGTAAGCTCCCCAACAGAGTCGGATTTAAAGGCTTGGGTTGCGAATGGCCACTATCTTCTTTCGAATGCATTAGTACCTTCTGCAAAAAATAGAGCTATTGAATTTGAACTTCGATTTCAGAAAAAAGAAATTCTCCACATGTCACTAGCAAATGACTGCAATAGGTTTGCGCAAGCGGCTATAGAATCAATGTGGAGCATAGGAAAAGTAAACCAATTACCTAAAAGTACAAGTTGGGCTTCAGTTCAAATGTATTATGCGGCCTTTTTTTCAGTACACGCTATATTGCGTATTTTCGGTCAAGCTTGTAGCCAGTTGGAAAATGACCATGTTGACAAAGTATTGGAGATCGCGAAGGCAACTCAGCTTGATGGTGGTGTTACAAGTATAGAAAATGGTTTTTATTTTTCTTCAATTTCCAATAATGAAATGAGATTTAAGAAATTAAAAGATTCCCATGCTGATACATGGTCATCTTTTTCAGGATTGCTAATATGGTTGATTGATAATGTTTCGAATACCACAGGTTTAGGGGCGCATAAATCAGATGCAGTAACATTAATATCAAATATCAAAGCGGCAATACATAAATCTGGTGCTGCTAAAGGTAATTGGCCTTCTCAAGTTAGAAATAAGGTTAATTATCAGCACACTCATGGCGTATGGTATCCCTACAAAGGTGCAATACATGACCAAGAAGCAGTTCTCAGAAACACAGAATGGATGAAAAACCCTAGCAGCTTTGATTTGAGTGTTAATGGTAATGACATTTCACTTTTATATAGTTTAAGTAACTCTATATTATCGTTGATGTATCACTTAATGAAACATGGCTATGACCGCTCAGGCAAGGTTTCACTGCCTTTAAAAAATGGTACATTTCGATTAATTAACCAGCTTCACGCCGCTTAAGAATTAACAGGACAACCATGATAATTCATATTAAATCCGCACTTGAAAACGCCGCTTTCTTAGCGACGTAGTCGCTGCTTTTTCTACCGACTTAAATCACCGAAAGTATCTCAGATTCTCAGTGCGCGCAGCGCATGCTTTGGCTTTTCTACGACTCCAATTTTCCATCTTTTTAATTGGCTTGTCAGATGTCCAGACATGGACGTCTGGACAAGGCGAAGTGCTTTACAGGGATGTTACCTTTCGCCGTTCTGG
>OJAV01000233.1_pt1 | contig 26795 bp, 20 predicted proteins | sample 1590081 | NCBI WGS metagenome assembly OJAV01 (sample SAMN05416852, study PRJEB24817) | seawater metagenome | isolation source: Sea water | place: Canada:Atlantic | collected 2013-07
CGAGAAGCCTTCGGCATAAAAAATAGTTACGAAAACGAAAAAAAAATGGGGGTCGATCGATGGCTTGCCATGGTTTGTGCTGCAGAAAAAACACAAAAAGCATTTTTTGTGATGGATGTGGGCACAGCAATTACAGTTGATTTTGTGGTAGATGGTCAACATTTAGGCGGTTGGATCACACCTGGCTTTCAAGTAATGAAACAAGCATTACTTAATTCCACTAAGAAAGTGTATGCAAATGACGAAATTCCGACCAGTCTCACCCTAGGCAACGATACCGAAGAATGTGTTGCAACAGGGTGCTATGCCGCAGTGTATGGTGTTTATTTGAGCGCTATTGATTACTTATCCAGCAAACAAACCGATTTTGATATAATTTTAGGGGGTGGAGACAAAAAAATGTTTGCATTCCTTGAAAGCGATGTTAGGATTCGTCCCGCTCATTTGGTGGTGCAAGGTTTGGCCCGCTACGCAAGAAGCGAGCTTCTTACGTAACTGGTTTGATTGATAAGTTTTTATCGGTCAAAAAAGAAAAAGTAAAATTTTTCAAAACAACACTTGCACTGAGTAATTCATTACTCTAGAATGCGCACCCACTTGATGTAGTGCCGACTTAGCTCAGTTGGTAGAGCAACTGACTTGTAATCAGTAGGTCGCCAGTTCGACTCCGGCAGTCGGCACCATTCATTCAAGCCCTAACTTCGGTTGGGGCTTTTTTGTATTTGTTACTCGGTTAATTTCTTTCCTAAATTTCACTCTCACCAATATTTTCTATACCCTGCACTATTAGTGATTTATACACCCGTTTTATTAATTTATTGGTATACCTTATAGGCACAAAATCCACCCTAATTTGAGTAAACCCAACTAGGACACAATTGGTATTAGGGTAAATTTAACTGTTTCTACTAATTTATTAAGGTTTTTCACGGGATAAAAAGGATTTAATCCGTTGCTTAGGGTATATGGGTTAACTTATAGGCCGCTAATACTGCGGGTGAATTTTAATAGGGTAAATTAGTTGATGGTGTAAATATCCGAACTGGGTATTAGCACCAGTGAAATCAGTTGGTTTGCACGATGATATAGCTATCGATTAATCAAACATACCCGAAATACTTGAGTATTTTAAATTTAGTTTATGTTAATTAAAAAGGTAATGACTCTTTAAAAAAGCCGAAATAGTCGAGTATGTTAGGTTTAACTTCAAACATGGAAGTATTAAATAAAATTCACTTTAATTTACTGCTTGAAATAGGGTCTTAGTGCCAAAATTAGTGTTTAAAACTAATATCGTTCACTGACCACGCAACCAAGTTGCTACTTTAGAATCAGTTACCCTGAATCACTGGGGCTAAAATTAATATTTCAAACTAATATCTAAAATTTACGACTTAGCCAAGCTGATATTATAAGAACAAATTTCCTTACCTAATAAACCAAATATGTTCAGACAACCTTTGATTATAGCCATAATACTTTTTTCGAAAGCTGTTCATGGCTGCATCATATTGAGAAAGCATCAACGTAACATCACTTGACTGAGGTAGATCATCTTCGTCAAGTAAGTCTAAAAACACAATAGAGTCTTCATCCGCAAGAACTGATCTTACTCTTTCTAATAAACGATTTACGATCTTTAATTTATTTTTACTTACAGCTGCATCAGGCTTCTTTTTAGATAACTCTTTAAATTCAGCATACATTGAATCTAGCAGAGGTCTTGTAGTGTCATAACTATCAGCCTGTGTTTGTGTTGTATATACTTCATTCATAATTAGTCCTTTAATCTCTTCGGTTTAACTGTTTTAATCTTAACCATACCATCGTCGTCCAAATTGTCGCCTTCGTCTCCTTGAACTTTCCAATACCAAAAACCATTGAATTGAACAACATTATCCGAACGAAGCTTTTCAAAGCATTGAATATATTGCGATAAAATAAAAACAATATCGCTGTTATGAGGAATATCATCTTCTTCAAAGCTATCAAAGTCATCAAATGGGCGGTATTTTTCATCAAGATAAATATTACTGTCAGTAATTAACCGGTTTATAAACTTTAGCTTGAATTTATTTACAGCATCATTTGGATTTTTTTTCGATAAAAGTGATATTTCTTCGTACGTACTCAACAATTGGCCTGATAGTTTTTCAAATACATCTACATCATTTTTGTTCATTATTTTTCCTTTTATGAAGGGCAACTTCTTCTAAATTCAATATATTTCTTTTTTAACACTTCAATCGGGCTTCTTTGTTTACTTTCATATACATTGACCATTAACTTAAGGTCTTCATCGGTGATAGCAATAATGCACTTTCTCTGTGACGACCATAGATCTATTGTATTTTGGAACATAGCTTTAGGTAATGGATTTCGAGTTAAAAATATACCAAACCTACCAAACCCCGACTGCATATATCGATTTAACTGGTTAATATGATCTCGGCCTATCTTTCTCACATTTTTCATTTCAATAATGAGTTGCCGATTGTCGTATTCAGTAAATATTTCATCCAAAAAGTCTATATCCCGATTATTATAAAACACTAGATCTCTAATATGCCGTCCAGACTCTGTTCGACTCTGCGTTTGAGCAAAATCGAGATGTGGATAAAATAATGTAGCTAATAAGTCAGCAGATAAATCTTCATACTTCATATCTGCACCATCTTCCTTACCTGTATTTAACTTTAATATCTCACCTAACTTTCTCTTGGCTGATACCACAGGAATTTGGCTGAACAATGGATCATTCTTACAGTCACTAGAAGTTTTATCTTTGTACTTAATATACTCTTCTACTATCCCATAGTTATCTCTATTGAAATTAAGGATTTTCACCTTATCTACAGGCTCATTTGGGTTAAATATTTCATCTCTAGGACAATATGATTTAAAGTAATCCTCATAACTAATCCAAGGGTTAAACCTTAGCCATCTTTTAGGGGTGAAAATAAGGGGCTCTCTGGTTAAAGGGTTCACAGGTAAGTAAACTTTCTGATTCAAATCGAACTTATTTGATTGATAGTTATAAATACAATCTATCAGGCAAGCTTCTGTTGGAATACCATGAAGTTCACATTGCTCGATGGTATAGTCTATTAAAAAAGACTTAATATAGTTGCAAGCTATATCACTAATTCTGTCTTTTGATATTCCTGAAATATATAGTTGTATAATTTCGAAATGAGTAAAGCCAAACTGGCTATATTCAGGTATATCATTAAACAAACTTAATATCTGTTCAGCTTGCCCCTTACCTATTTGAAGACCTTTTCGAGTTTTCGATACGCCCAGCCCTACTTCTTCACATTCAGATAGCTTAATTAAAGTTGAGACAGCTTCATCACTTCGCTTTTTTTTAATTAAATAGTTTAAGTGATTAAATGAATTAGTAATTGCAGTGTGTAACGCTTGATCTTGCAATGATGGTGACTTCCATAAAAGAAAAGGATCAACATATAGCGGAATATCTTCATCAAAAAATTGAATGGCAAAATCCAACTCTGATTGACTCTTATGGATCCCATGATGATCCGTTAACCTTGGTCTTATTATGTTCACTATTTCCCCAAAATACTTAGCAACCATATATTTCTATATGGCTTTAGCTACAAAATTCAAGTTATATAAGTAATTAATAGGCATAAACTTTTACATATTGAATACCAAAATATTATTTGTTATCGGGCTATTTCAAGTAACCTTCACTCACCTCCCCTACAACTACTTAATTAGAACTTCATCAACCCCGATACACTCACCATGTTTTTTAACCTTCAATTCTTGGTCATACACTAAGAACTTAATTTTTGCTGAATCGATAAATGCATATTTGTAATTAGCTTCCAGAGCTCCTTCGGATTTAAAACTTCCACAATATAACTGTGTATTGAGATCAAACTCATAAACACTTTTCTTCAAAAAGTAATTTACACTTTCCGCAGGTGCTTTTAAAAAAACTCCAGACAAACCACCAATAAACCCTATAGTAAACAAATAATTAATACATAGAAAACCTCTGATTTCTGACTTTAGCTTTGAATCTTTATCAAATGAAAAATAAGGTATTGTACTTTCCATAAACCAATGAATTTGCTTTATTACTGGGGCATTAACCCTACCGCTATACTCTTTCGCTTTAGGGCTGTAAACAATACCGAGCAAAGCTAAAAGTAGACCAATAACAATAGATAACATTACAAAAGAGAGCACGAATGTTGCAGTAAGCGTTAAGACAAAACTTGCTCCTTCAATTTTGGTTATTTCATTTAGCTGACCATAAACATACGCTGTAACTAAAAATGAAAATAGAAAAGTTGTTATTTTTAATACTTGAGACTTTATAGGGTTGTTTTTATAGAGTGAGTTAAAACTATCTAATTGTGAGAAAAAGGAAAATAGCGCCCATAGAATTAGCAACATCCCGCTAGATAAAAGCATTACTTTGACCAAAAAAGCTGCTGGTGAATACAAATAAACACTAACCAACAGTAATGCTCCAATATAAAAACCTACATACTCTGCAATAGATGGTTGTCTACTTAATTTTGGGGTTTTTCTACCCCATGCATCCACCGAGTTGATAACTCTTTTTGTGACTCGATAAAAAAGGGCTTTAAATACTAACCCAAAACTTAAAGCCAAAGTAAAAACGACACTTATAAAATGTAGAACCTGACTTTTACCTGTAACAAAGAAAACAGCCTGGAAAAGTAGTAACAGCCCTAAAAGAAAATTTATTTTTAACAGGTTATTGAGAACTTCTTTAGAGTTTTCTCCTACTCCATCTTTATGATTTAAAATGTCTTGTCTAATAAGCAGGTACTTTACAAAGAAATAAACCAGCAAGAGTGTATATAGTACTACTCCTAGGTCACGATAGCCTATTTCAATTAGTACGTAATACACAACCAAAGCAAAACTTGCTTCAAAAACACTTAATAATCTTTTAATCATAAAACCAATAAACCTTTAATTCAAAATAATTGAAGTTTTTAATACTTAACTTCTTTTCTGCATTTACTACAGAAAATAAAACATGCTTTATCGTAAAACCTGCTTGTATTTCCACAGTTTTCACACGCGAGATTTTCATACTTTTTTGACTTAGTTAGAGCTTTAACATTAGATTCAGACAACCCCTTATTTTCAGCTCTTTCAGGCTCAAAGTAGTTAGTTCGCCACTCATTTCCTCCATAAGAAAGTTGACGACTAGCTTTAGCTTCACGTGCTTTTCTAGCTCTTTCTTCAGCCGCTTGACGTTCTTTTTCTATACGAATCTCTGTACGACGACTTTCTGCTTGAGATTCAACTACTCGTTTACGATCATTTGAATCAAAAAAGAATAATTTCCCTGAGGTATCATCAAAAGATAACTTACTAACTGGTACTAATTTTTCAGCGTCCTGTTCCTGTACTTCTACAACTTCACCCGACTCTTGTACGAAATAATCTTTATAGTGACACTTAAGTACTAACTCCCCATACTCTTGGCTAGCTAACTTTGCTTCTTCATCAAAAATAAAAGCATTTAATTTGTTTGCATAAAAAATATCTAGTTCAGTAAACCGTTTTTCTTCAAAATTTAAAAATATCCAAATGATGAAAGCACCGTTGTCACGATAAAAGCGCTCCCTTTCAACTATTACATCAATAAAAGTTGTAGAGACTTGTAGTTCAAAAGCTATTTTTTTTCCGGTGTTAGTATGAGTAGCGGACACATCAGGACGACGCCACAGTTTTGCAATACCCGTCGAGTTTTCTTCTCTGAAAGTTTTTTCAACATGCACTTCACGAAAGCCTTGATCCTTATCCAAAATAGAAGCAATTAAATGCTTATTCTCTTTATGACGTCTTCCTTCTTTTTGGCCGTTGTACTTCATTGCCTCAATTTCTTCTTTTGAAAGATGAGAAGTAGTTTTAATAGGGCAATCTTCAGAGTCTTTAACGTGTCTAAAATAAAACGTTTGATCGATTTTCCCTGCAAGTAACAAAGGCTGATAGCAAGTGGGGCAAAGCAAAGAAAGTTCATTAACGATCGGACGTAATTTGCGCCTTATATCAAACAATTGTTCAACAGGCTTATCTAAATATTTTTCTGTCGAAATAATAAGATCTTTATCTGGAATAAAGATTGAATCCATCCTATATCTGCTCATAACAGTTTTTCCTTATGATAACTTACTGAAACAGATACACAGCAGCACATACGAGCTACTGTGTATCATTTACATCACCCTGCTTTTTTAAGTACTTGAGCTGTAGGTCCATAGCGCTTTACAGCTTCTATGCCCTTATCTCGAGCTTGCGCACTAGAATAAGCTTCACTAACACCAATCACTTGTTCATTTGATGCTTTTAATGTGAAATACGGCGCATTTCGCCCATTTGTTAAGCGACTATAGTATTTGTCGTATGGACTATGAGTTTTGCACGATGCAATACCGTTTTCAGCTCCTTGCATTGAAACATATCCCTCGCTTTGAAGAATGATTTCGTTGTTAGGTGCTACCAATCTGAAGTAGTGCTGTCTGTTTGTTCCTAAGAACAGTTCATAACGTTCGGCCATTTTAAGGCTCCTTAAATAAATTGACTTTATGAGAGCAAACAATCACAATCTTGGCTCCTACCCCAAAGGTGTGATTATTCGCTCACCTTTTTATACCAACTCGTAAGTGAATTTCATTCTCGAGTTAGTACAATTAAAATACTACCATGATCGTTTTGATCATAGCAAGCATTATGATCGACTTGATTAATTCGATCTCGCAGTTTAATATTAAAATAGATAACAAACAGACAAAGGTATCGACATGAATACCGAGCTAAAAGAAGTATCACCACAAGTTAGAGAGCGGTTAGCGTTTATTGATTTCTTCGCTTATTTCTTAGGAAGAGTAGGAAGAAAAGAGTTAAGTGACAGATTTGGGATAAGTGCCCCTGTAGCAACAAGAGACTTTCGTTTATACAACCAAATAGCACCTGATAACTTAATTTATAGACCAAGCGATCGTGCATATTTCAAAAGCGACAGCTTTTCACTAATCACTAGCTTATCGGTAGATAAATGCTTAAGCACTCTAAATGATGGCTTTGGTGATTTTGAGTGCGTAGAACAGCAACTGGAGATCAGTGAAAGCTCTAGGTTAGGTAAACCAGATCTACAAACTCTTGCTTCAATTACAAGAGCAATTTATACAAAGACTGCAATTGAAATAACCTATTTTTCAACTACATCAGGTGAAAGCAAAAGAACCATTGTTCCACATACATTAGTAGATACAGGTATGCGCTGGCACGCACGATCTTATTGTAGAAAGCACAAACAATTTAGAGACTTTGTAATTAATCGAATTGTCAAAGTAGAAAATGTACATGCTGGCTCTGCTTCAGATAATGAAGTGAAATTTAATGATGATGATTGGATAGAAAAAGTAGATCTCGATATTCGACCACACCCAAGACTAGGCGATAAAACAAGAGCAATTGAACTTGATTACGGAATGGATAAGGCTAAATTGCTAGTTAATTGCAGACTTGCTACAGCCTCCTACCTTTTAAGCGGTTGGAATATCGATTGCACTGAAGACCATTCAGAAGCAGGAAAACAATTCCATTTATACTTGCATAACAATAAAAGTGTATTTAAAAAGTATTCAGGTAAGCTATTTGTTAATAATGCTAAATCTAAGAATTAACTCTAGGGTAATTTTTGAATAATTGGATGATTCCAAAAAGACCTATTGATGACTTTAAGCCACATTTAATGCACTAGAGTTTTTGGATATGCTTTTTTTAGTTTGATAAATCTAATTTGTGAAGTATTTAATATTGATAATAACCACAAAAATCACATAATTAGTGCTATAAATTGGGTGGAAAACAGATAGGGCTATTATTGTATTTCAATATATTATTCATGTGGTTACACCGCATAGCCAGTGGGATTCCCTGCACCACGTAGCGGCCTTGTAATCAGTAGGTCGCCAGTTCGACTCCGGCAGTCGGCACCATTTATTCTCTAACGAGAAGAAACGAAACCTTAATAGCAATGTTAAGGTTTTTTTTCGTCTGCAATTTATTACTTATTTAAGTTTATTCAAGGCAGACCAAAGTTCTAGTAATTTCAACGAAGCTGATCCCATAGGTTTTAAATGCGTTTAAGAAGAGCCGTGCAATATACCAATATCAGCAGGCGACATAAATCAGTTATGTTTCAACGAACCGAACTCGGCTGATTATAGGTATGAGTTTTGAACTTCACCAATGGATTTTTTTTATTAAAAAATCAATTAACCTAAAAGCGTTTACAACTTAAATAAACACAGTTAAAAGTACATAAGTGTTATTTAAGCGCAGTACTAATTAAGTGTTTTCTCGAGTGTGAATGCACCTCGAATATCACCAACATTAAAACCAGTAGCTTGATCATTTAGATACAGTAATTTAATTTTACCGCTAATTTTTTCATCTATATTATTCCCATGACACGTTGTACATTCCTCGCCAGTGGGTATTGCTTTCATATAGCGATATACTGATTTTTCACCTGTTTTAACTACCTCAGAATACTCCATGTGCTTTAGAGTCTCTTCTGCCTCTTTACGCTGTTCAAATTGACGCAGAGTGTTCAGCTCCCACTCATCTGGCGCATTACTTATATTTCTCACTCTCAGTGCTGTACGTCCTATGTTCCAACCTGATGAAATAGCACTTTTATGAGCAATGGCTCCCGCTTGAAGGTTACAAACTTGTAGCGCACTTTCAGGACCTCCAGATTTCATAGAAGTTTTTAATACCGCTTTTAAGTCACCACCAAAAGCTTTTGCTAATGTCCTTGCTTCCAAGGTTAGTGGATTAACAGCTCCCTCCTCTGCATTTGCAAAAAATATCAGTAATGACGAAGTACAGGCTATTAACATATTAATGCTTTTTGTTTTGATAACATTCTCCATAACGTGTTTGTGGTGCTATTTATTAAGGTTAAAAGCACGATATGCCTAAAGTTAAATTAGGCTAAAAATAATTAAGTAGGGTCTGGTAATACGTATTGCTGCTATAAAGCTGTTGATGGCTCCCTTGAGCAGTAATTTTTCCATGTTCCATTACAATGATTTTATCCATTTTGTCTAACATCAGTGGTTTATGTGTAATAACCAATAAGCTTTGTTTGTTCTTTTTTACATGAGCTAATATATTACTCATCACGAGTTCTTCGTTGCGACGCTCTAATCCTTTGGTAGGCTCATCTAGAATAAGAACACTGGCAGAGCGAAGTAATAATTGGGCTACTTGTAATCGTTGGGCTTGTCCACCTGACAAGCCAGTCCCCGTTGAGCCTAACCAAGTATCTAGCCCATTTGGTAAGCTATCAATAAAATCGAGTAGATTAACTAATTGGCAAACTTCACGCATTTCTTCAAAAGTTGCCTTATCATTTGCTAAGCGTAAATTATCGGCAATACTGGCATCAAAAATATGCCCCTGCTGACTCATTAAGGCAATATGTTCGCGTAATGATTCACGTTTAATTAAACTTAAATCACGCTCACCAATAGTTATCAAACCGTTGTTATATTGATTAGTTTCTGACACCGCTTTACCTGTTGGCCAGAAGCCCATTAATAAATTAACTAAGGTTGATTTCCCTGCTCCACTTGCCCCGATAATGGCGACTTTTTCGCCTGCGCTAATTGATAAATTAATATCGACTAAACTCTTATTTTTTTGTTCCGGATAACTAAAAGTTAAATTATTAAAATGAATATCGCTACGCATAATAGCTTCAACACCAATATCAATAGGTTTTTCTTTATCGATAATAGCAAACAACCTTGCCGCGCTAGCTAAACTTTGCGGTAATAACTGTAATGCTAATGGCATGTTACTTACTGTTTCGAAGCTTACTAATACCAGTAAGATAACAGCTACCAAGGATTTACTGTCGACTTCGCCACTAGATAGTTGTGGCAATAAAATGAATAAGCACGCTAGCGCCGATAGGTTGATGAGTAAAAAGGTTATCGCATTTAAACCAGCATTAATTTTAACTAAGCGATAACGCACCGCGTAATATTTTCGTGTAATATTTGCTATTGAACGCTGATAGCTTATGCCTACTTGGTAAACTAATAATGTTTTAATTGCACCTATACCATTAACTAACTCTGTGGTGAGGTGCCCCTCTAAATGAATTTTTTCTTTGGCAAGTTCAGTTGATACTAGATAACTGATCACGGGTAAAACTATAGCAACAATTAATAACGTACTTAACATAAGCAAAGCAATAGTTTGAGAAAAAATGGCGAGCGCATAGCAAACAATGGGTACTGAAATTAAGGCGACTACAATTGGGAGCAGCACACGTAGATAAAAATTATCTAAATTGTCGATATCTTGCTGCAAGCGAGCGAGCAAATCACCTGAGCGCAAATCAAGCTGATAATAAGGCAATAAGGGCTCAAGCTGTTGATAAAAATAATGCCGTAAATGTGCCAGTGCATTAAATGTCGCTCTGTGCGTTAACATACGCTCTGCGTATCGTCCCGCTGTTCGCACTATTGCTAAAAACCGAATAATGGCTGCCGGGGTAAAGTAATTCACTGTAATGCCGGTTGTGCCGGCAATGGCCATCAATGTAATAAACCATCCAGAAACAGCCAATAAACTAATATTCGCTAACACGGTAATAACGGATAAAAACGCACCGAGTAACATTAAAGGCAGCTGAGGTTTAAATAAAATAATTAAGCGAAAAAATATTTTCATTTGCCTACCTCTATGCTCTGGTTTTCAACACTTAGATAAATTTTCATATTTTCACCTGTTGTGCATAATAGCCATTACGTTCTAACAGTGCTTGGTGATTGCCCGACTCAATAACTTTTCCTTGTTCAAGTACAATGATGTTTTTAGCGCCAATAACCGTGTGTAAACGGTGGGCAATAACAATCACAATATGGTTTTCAGCATATTCATTAATTGAAGCAGTGACAATCTCCTCTGTATTTTGATCAAGGTGACTAGTAGGCTCATCAAGTATTAAAACATCAGGTTGATGATAAAACACTCTCGCCAACGCTAAACGCTGTATTTGCCCGCCTGAAAGGCCAGCACCGCCTTCACCAATAATAGTTTCAACGCCTAACTCAAGGTTTTTTACAAAATCAGCTAATCCTGATTTTTCAAGCGCTTCTATCACACGCTCATTTTGATAAGTTTCTGACAACCCGACATTAAAGGCTAGTGAGCCATAAAAAACTTGTGCTTGCTGTGAGATCCACCCGCAATGTTTTAACCAGTGATCTCTATTTTCAGAAAATAGTCGATTACCATTTATTGTTACTTTACCAGCACTAGGCGCAATAAAGCCCAATACCATATCAATGAGTGTTGATTTCCCCGAACCACTTTCACCAATAACGGCATATAAGCCTGGTGATGAAAACTCAATATCAACATGAGTAAGGGCATTGCAACGATCGGGGTATGCGTAATCTACTTGCTCAAGTTTAATGGAAATAGGATCAGTAAATATTATTTCTTGCGAGTTAGATAACAGCGGGGAATTTAAAATATCAACAAGATCTTCGGCAGCTGTTACCCCGGCCATTTTTGCATGGTACTGCGCACCTAGTTGCCTAAAAGGTAAATAAAACTCAGGGGCGAGTAATAAAACCCATAAAGCCAAAAGATAATCAACATCACCATAATATAAACGAAAACCTAATATAACTGCGACTAATGCTATTGAAATAGACGCCAAAAACTCTAAAACAAACGACGAAAGAAAAGCAATTTTTAAAATCCCCATGGTTTCATCACCATAGTCGTCGCTAATTTTTTTAACTGCAGCAATTTCTCTGCGCGAAGCGTTGAATATTTTAAGTTGGGTTAGCCCTTGTATTATATCAAGAAAATGACTACTCATTCGCTGTAACTTAGACCAATGCTCTTCATTTAAACGCTGTGCTTTATGACCAATAAGTATCATAAAAAATGGCACCATAGGCGCAGTTACTAATAAAATTAAACCTGATTGCCAATCAACGGGAAACACAGCAACAAGTATTGCTATAGGAATAACCGCACAGTAAGCAATAACAGGAAGGTAGCCCGCAAAATAATCCTCTAACGAATCTATGCCTTGATGCAGTAAATTAGCTAACTTGGCACTACCTTTAGTCTGTGTAAAAGCCGGACCAAATTGAAATAATCTATTGAGTAAACGGGAACGAATGTTCGCCTTAATATCCATAGCACCACGACGGCTATAACACTCACTAAAATAGCCTAAAGCAGCCCTGCAACAAATAACCAACACCAATAATATAATTATTAGTGTTGTATCATTAAAAATCACATTGCTATTAACTGCCGTAATTTCGCTTTTATTCAAACTCACATCTGTTTCAGCAAATATAAATAAATCAATAAGGTAAGCAAGCACTCCAGTTTGTAGAATCATTAATAGTCCATTTAATGATCCAAATGCAATAGCACGACTTAGCTTACCGTGAGCGTATTTTCTTTGATATTTGAGCCAGCTATTAACTTGCTTTTTTTGTTTTGCACTTTGCTCTGTCATAATAACCTGTGTAGTACTAGCTCATTGTTTTAATAACTAAAAAAATTATTCTTCATCACTATTTTGATCTTTAGAAACATTGTCTATGTGTTGCTCCATTTCGTACCACATCACGTTAATAATACCTAAAGCAACGGCGAGTAATACTCCTAATATCCAACTGAAATACCACATTATTTTTCCTCAATTATTTTATATATTGCTGAGTGTAACGTTACTTTTATCACTGTTACGCTCAGTTTAATTCCAACTAAATTAATAGGCGGTATGGCTGTTTTGCTCAATTTCAGCAACAGTAACTGTTCGCCACATCTTTTTGTAACACCAAATTGTATAACCCAAAATTATAGGTACAAATATAGCCACCACAATAAGCATAAGATTTAACGTGCCCTCACTCGAAACAGTGTCCCACATCAGTAAACTATGGCTAGGATGACTACTTGAAGGCATAACAAAAGGAAACATCGAAATACCAGCGGTTAAAATTATGCTAATAATTGTGATAGAACTTCCAATGAAAGCGGTAACTTTTACTGATGTGCTTTTTTTCTTAACACTCAGTAAAGCGGCAACTAAAAATGGTGCAAGTATGCCTGTAATTGGTACTAACCATAATAATGGCGTCTCTTTATAGTTAGTTAACCAAGCACCTGAACTTGTTACTACACTTTTGATGGTTGGCTGTGATTGCCCTAATGTATCAATAGCGCTAACAACCAAATAGCCATCAACATTATGCCAAACCATTAAGCCGGCAATAATAAAAGAAACCGATAACACTATTGCTATAACACGTCCAAAGTTAGCTGAACGCTGAGCAACGTCTTCATCTGTTCTCATTACCAACCAAGTTGAGCCATGCATTAGCATCATGGCTACACTCACGATACCGGTTAAGAGCGTAAATGGAGTAAACAGCGCAAAAAATGAACCTGTATACGTTACCCGCATTAATGAATCGAAATTAAAAGGCACACCTTGTAGTAAATTACCAAAAGCGACACCAAAAACTAATGGCGGCACCATTGAACCAACAAACAGCGCCTTGTCCCAATTAGTACGCCACTTTAAAGAATCTATTTTACTGCGATAATCAAAAGCCAACGGACGTAAAAACAAACTAAATAGGGTTAGCATCATCGCAAAGTAAAATCCGCTAAAAGCGGTTGCATACACTAAAGGCCACGCAGCAAATAAAGATGCACCAGCAGTGATAAACCATACTTGGTTACCATCCCAATGAGCACCCACGGTATTAATTACCACTCGACTTTCAGCATCACTTTTCGCTACAAATGGTAATAGACCGCCTACCCCCATATCCATTCCATCGGTAATCGCAAACCCTATAAAAAGAAAACCAATAAGGCACCACCATATAAATTTTAATGTTTCGTAATCAAACATGTATTTTCTCCTTAAGAATTCTGGCTGCGAAGACCAGATGTTAACTCTGGTGCTTGTTCAAAATGATAACGTCCAGTATGTAATGAACTCGGACCTAGGCGTGCAAACTTAATCATCAAATACATTTCAATAACAAACAAAATGCTATAAACAACAATAAAGGCAACAAGAGAAAACATAACATCGCCTACAGCGAGATCAGACGTAGATAAAAATGTTGGTAAAATTTCACTAATAGCCCAAGGCTGACGGCCAAATTCAGCTACAAACCAACCTGTTTCTATTGCTACCCAGGGTAGCGGTAAGGCAAAAAATATTGCTTTTAATAGCCAGCGTTTTTGTTCAATTTCACGTCGAGCGTTATAATAAAAAGCTAAAGCAAATAGCAATAACATAATAAAACCAGATGCTACCATCATGCGAAAAGCCCAAAAAACAGGTGCTACAGCAGGTGTAGAGTCTTTAACCGCCATTTGAATTTGTGCTTCAGTGGCATCAACTACATTATTGGTATAACGCTTAAGTAGTAATCCATAACCTAAGTCATGTTTAACTTCATTAAACTTAACAATATTCTCAGGTGTGTCTTCACCATTTCTTAATTTCATTAAGTATTCATAAGCTATCATACCGTTACGAATGCGAGGCTCATGCGCTTTTTGTAAGTCGCGTAAACCAATAACTTCCTCGTCTAAAGAGCGCGTAGCAATAATACCCAGCGCATAAGGTATTTTTACTGAATAATGGGTTTCCATTGCTTCATCGTCTGGTAAACCAATTAAAGTAAATGCCGCAGGTGCTGGTTCAGTATGATACTCGGCTTCTATAGCGGCCAGTTTTACCCGTTGCACTTCACCTACTTCGTAACCTGACTCATCGCCCAGTAAAATAACAGAAAGAATAGCCGCTAAACCAAAGCCTGCTGCCACAGAAAAAGAGCGTTTCGCAAATGCAACATCCCTCCCTTTAAGTAAATAATAGCTGCTAATACTCAATACAAACATTGAACCTGCAACATAGCCACCCGCTACCGTATGGATAAATTTTACTTGTGCAACTGGATTGAAAATTATTTCGCTAAAATTTACCAGCTCCATTCGCATCGTCATGTAATTGAATTCACTTCCGACTGGGTTTTGCATCCAACCGTTTGCAATCAAGATCCAGAGTGCAGAAAGGTTTGTGCCAAGCGCCATAAGAAAAGTACCCATTAAATGCTGGCGTTTACTTAATCGGTCCCAACCTAGGAAAAACATCCCTACAAAGGTAGACTCGAGAAAAAAGGCCATTAAGCCTTCAATAGCCAATGGCGCACCAAAAACATCACCGACATAATGAGAGTAATATGACCAGTTGGTGCCAAATTCGAACTCCATGGTTAAGCCAGTAGCTACACCAATAGCAAAGTTAATACCGAATAATTTTCCCCAGAACTTTGTCATGTCACGATAGATCTCTCGACCTGTCATAACGTAAACAGATTCCATAATAAATAAAATCCACGTTAACCCTAGAGTTAACGGAACAAATAAGAAATGGAATAATGCGGTAATAGCAAACTGCCACCGCGATAACTCAACTAATGTTTCATTTATCACTTTATTGCTCTCCTTGTATTGCTGATTTAACAATACACTTTGACTTACTTAACAACTGTTTTTAAAAATAGCCTACTTAGCGAGAATGTTCTTATTTACTCAATATAAAAATACTAAAATTTCATCGTTCACAAATACTTACTCACCACACACTCAGCAACTCAGCAAAAAATGGGCCACAAAAACAAAATCAGTAAGCCATTGTTAAATAAGAATATTAAATAACAAATAAAAATAAACTATAAAAAGCACCTTAGCTACGTCATTATTGTCATTAATTAACGACATGCACTGTCACTTGTGACTTAAAAACCAAGAGTACTTTAATAGTGGTTCATCAAACAATACAGTCAATCATCGAAGCAATCGAAAAACCGGCAATATTCATCACGCCTGATTATGCAATCGAAGCAGTAAATCAAGCATACCGCGATACTTATCCTACTGAAGTAATTCTGGGGGAGAGTAAGTGCTATGAGGTATCACATAACTCCAACAAGCCCTGCGATCAAAAAGGCGAGGACTGCCCGTTAAAATCATGTAAAGAAACAGGTAAGAATACCTCAGCCCTTCATATTCATAAAACAGGTTCTGGAGATCTTTACTGCAATATTTTGATGAAGTTAGTTAAAGATAATCAAGGTATTACTATTGGTTTTTTAGAGATACTTGAGAAGGTAGATTTTGCAAGTAGCGTGAGTAGCGATTTAAAGCTAATAGGCAAAAGTGCAAAGTTTCAAGAGCTGCTTAAAATGATTACTCGCAGCGCTAATAGTAATATCAGCGTATTACTGCAAGGGGAAACAGGAACAGGCAAAGAGCTTACCGCTTTATCAATACATCACGCAAGTAAACGCGCCGATAAACCCTTCATCGAAGTTGAGTGCATTGGACTTAACGAATCTCTATTTGAATCTGAGTTATTTGGGCACGAAAAAGGAGCATTTACAGGTGCAAGTACCAGTAAAAAAGGTTTAGTTTGTATGGCAGATGGCGGTACCCTATTTTTAGATGAAATAGGTGATATTCCACTGAGTTTGCAAGTAAAATTATTACGATTATTGGAAACAGGAAATTATCGCCGCGTAGGTAGTGTTGAAAAACAAACAGCCAATTTTAGATTAATATGTGCCAGTCATAAAAACTTAGAACAAATGGTTAAACGAGGTGAGTTTCGAGAAGACTTATATTATCGCATTGCAGCATTCCCTATTACCTTACCAACATTAAGAGAAAGAAGAGACGACATTGCACTCTTAGCAGAACATTTATTGTCTAAAAGTGAGTTTTCAGTGAAAAAATTCACTGATGAAGCACTGAATAAGTTAGCTAACTATCATTACCCAGGCAATATAAGAGAGCTTAAAAACATCGTTCAACGAAGTGCTTTACTCAGTGATGATGACCTCATAAATGTGGAAAACTTGCCACACAATATCATTGCGCTAACAAGCTTAGAAGAATCGCCAATCAATCTAATTTCTAACGAAAAAAGTCATATAATTAAATTACTTAATGAACACGGTAATCAACCACAAATTATAGCTCAAAGCTTAGAAGTAAGCGTTAGAACTTTATATAGAAAATTACAAAAACATCAGTTGAATATTAAAGCATTTAAGGCACTGAGGTAAAAACTAAGGAACTCGCTAATTTCAAATTTTAACGCTTACCTCAAAGCTTTAGCGTTTAAAATAGACAGTAATAAAAATAGCAGGTTCATCAAAATCTGTTCGCTATATAAATGAAGATCTGCATTAAACTTTAAGCACCGAGTAAAAATAAATACTATGGTTCGGATACTCTTAAATACTATTGAAATATCCTAACCATATTAAAGAATCAAGCCTTTCATAACCTCAAGATTTTAATATGCATGGTTATGGTTATGGTTATGGTTATGGTTATGGTTATGGTTATGAATAATAAGGATATCAAAAACCAGATACAAAAAAACACCAATCATTACAATTGATGTTTTTAGCACTCACAGCGAAGAAGTTATTAAGCTTTTCTCTTAAATTTACGTGCTGCTAAGCCCATAATACCTAAAGCAAAAATGGCAAATGTAGAAGGCTCTGGAACTTGTAGTGTTGGATCCTGAACCAAGCTTTGGGTGTTACTTGTAGTAAAGTTAAGAATTTGGTCATCATTGTAAAATGCTTGTTCATCATTCGCATTTCTAAAAAACAAGTAAGTAGAGTATTCATTCTGTGTTAACTGCATGCGGCTTACATTGCTTGTATGATCATAAACTAGATAGGCAGATTCACTGTAGCCACCTCCTACTTCCAGTGATAATTCCCAATTATTATTCCCTAAACTACTAAAACTAAATAAGTTATCTATATTAAGGTACTCCAAAGGACTAAGTAGTGATACTGGGGCACCTAGTGATGCAATGTCATATGACATTGAATTTATATCTGCAAGTGTCACCCCTGTTCCAAAATTACTATCATCTACAAATTCAATGGTAAATGTGTCTCCAGAAGCAAAATTATTTACCGAATTAGCATTAATATTATCAAGTTTAAATTCAAAAATAATGCCCGCAGTTGCTGCGTTGCACATTACAAACATTAAACTAGCAAAAACTATTTTGCTAAACTTACACTTCGTTTTTGAAAAACCTTTCATTCTTTATCCCTTTTTGTTTTTTTTAAAGTAAATTTGGCAAGTAAGTCCTTATAAGTAAAACCCACTTAACGTGCAAATAGCAAAAAACACACCAAAAAAATTATACTTTAAATTCAATACATTAGTTATATGCTCTATTTTTACACTCGTACAGTTGTAAAAATAACTGACACGAGCCCCTATCAACCAGTTGAATATATTGCAGAATATTTTAAAACTACCGTTTCAAGTGATTTAGACAGAAAAAGAGAGCAAGTTTTAACGGTTTGTCACAACTTTTAAATCTAATTTTTAAGAACAACTGAATTACTTGTGAATAAGCTTACATATTTGTAAGCTCTGTATGTCATAACTTGTTTATTTACCTAATTAAAATAAGAAAAAGCTAAATGCCTCGTGTTTTACTTTACTGTTTACTTATTATTTCTTTCTGCTCGCTCTCCAATGAACTAGAAAACACTTATCAACCAGATCCAAATTTTATTTCTTATACAACAGAAAGTGGCTTATCTAATAATATTGTTACCACAATAACGCAAGATAGTGACGGTTTTATGTGGTTTGGTACCCAAGATGGCTTAAATCGTTTTAATGGAAATAACTTTAAAGTCTACCGTTACAGCCCAAATAAAAAATATAGCCTTGCAGGCGTTAGAGTTACTAGCCTTCATGTAGATTCAAAAAAACAACTATGGGTTGGAACAGAAACCGGCGGGTTAAGCTTATATCAGCCAGATACGGATGATTTTTTAAATTTTAGGCACAACACGTTGGACCTAAATACTATCAGTAGTAATGCTATTACTTCATTAGAGAGTGACAACAAACATTTATGGATTGGAACTCTTTCAGGTATTTCAAAATTAAACCTAAGCACTTTAAAAATTGAACGAGTTGCACACACCCAACAAAATGGCTCAGGTACAAACCATGCAAAAATATCTTCATTAACAAAAGACAATAACAACAATATATGGATTGGAACATTAGGTGGTGGTTTAAACAAATATTCAAATGATAAAGATTTTTATACTTATTTTCAGCATCAAGCTGATACCCCTCATTCGCTTAGCAGCAATCAAGTAAGTAGTGTGTATGTTGATAGTTACAATGAAGTTTGGGTTGGCACTGAACAAAAAGGGTTAAATAAATACCAAAAAAACTGCCAATGCTTTAAAACCTATCTTGCTAAAACCGATGACCCAACCACTTTACCGCACAATATGGCACTGTCTTTTACAGAAAATGAAAAACGCGAATTATGGATAGGTACAATTAGAGGCTCTGCAATTTATCATAGGGCAACTGATACTTTTACAAGATATAAGCTAATACGAGCAAATAAAGCAGGTCGGCTTTATCGCTCTAACCGCTCATCTTATACAAGTGCCGATGGTACTGTGTGGTTTGGCAGCCAGCAAATGGGTGTAATATCAATTCCAAATGATGGTTTTAGGTTCCAAAGCTACCAATACGCTGCAAATAATGTAAGTTTAAAGTCTGATGATATTAACTCTTTGCTCGTTGAAAATAACAAAATGTGGACTGGTTCTATCAGTGGACTATTTCGCTACAAACTTGGTGAGAATGGACAGCTTTCTTTTTTAGATAGAGTACATCAAGCTTTCGCCTTAAAAATAATTAAATCATCTGACAATACATATTGGCTAGGAACCAACCAAGGGCTTGTGCATTTAGACAAACAGTTAAAAGAGCTATCGCACTTCACTAAAAACGACTTTTCAAGTCATTACATCAGAGAGAACGCTGTATTAGATGTAATTCAAGCACGTAATGGCGATATATTTATGGCGAGCTGGGAAGGTGGATTTAGCCGGTTAATAGATGAGAAAACGGCTGAGTTCGATAATATTGGCCAACGAAACGATCCCCGAGGTGAATTACAAAGTTTGTCAATATATGCCCTAAAAGAAGATAAACAAGGCAATATTTGGATAGGTTCAAGAGCCGGAATCGATAAATACAATCAGCACTTAAACAGCATTACCAATTACACTTTGCTCGACGATGAATATATCAATGCAACCGTTTATTATATTTTTGAAGGTGAAAGTGGTTTATGGCTAGGCACTAACTTTGGTCTATATCGATATTCAACCACAGAAGATAAATTCACTGCTTTCCCGTTAACTTTAGACAGCCAATATATTCAGGCTATAGCAGAAGAGTCAGACGAAGTATTATGGCTAACCACCTTTAATGGCTTATATCGCGTTAACTTAGTTAATAATGAAACCACTAAATTCACTAAAAAAGACGGTGTGCAAGGGAACGAGTTTAATACTAAAGGTATCTTCAAAGCGCCAGATGGTTGGTTATATTTTTCAGGCACTGAAGGTGTAACTAAGGTTAATACTCAACAGTTTACCTCGAGTAACTTTGCACCAACAATTAATTTTGTAACTTTGCACTTGCTTGAGTCAGATAAAAAACAGCGAATTATCGGTGAAAGCGCACTTAACTTAAGTGCAGATGAAAATAGTTTCAGTATTACTTTAATTGTTGATGATTATCGCTCGCCCGCTAAATTAAAATATCGATATAAACTTAATCACGGAAAATGGAACGAGCTTGATAACACGCAAACAATTCAATTTCTCAATCAAGAATATGGATTATTAAAGCTTGAAGTACAATCAACTAACCATTTAGGTATTTGGCAACCAAACACTCAATTACTAACGGTTAATGTTCATCCGCCAATTTGGCAAACCAACATAGCTTACACGCTATATTTATTGATAATAATTAGTCTTATTTTTACGGCTTACAGTATTCGTGTAAAACGTTCAAAAGTAGCCCAAAAAGAACTCGAGAATAAAATTGCAGAGCGAACGGCTGAAGTAAATAACCTACTAATCCAAAAACAAAATTTATTTGCTAATATTTCACATGAGCTTCGCACCCCACTTACCTTAATTACAGCGCCATTAGAGCAATTAATTACAGATAATACTTTTAACACTAAGCAGAATAAACTGTTAAAAATGGCCAATAACAACAGTAAAAGGCTTTTCAGTTTAGTTGAAAAAATACTGCATTTAACATCTATCGATAAACAAGATAAAGCCCAAGAAAACATTGCTATTGATGAGTTATTACATAAATACATTATTGCCTTTGAGCCGTTATTACAGGCTAAAAACATTAAATTATCAAAAAATGTGCATAGTAACGCCACAATTTATGCTGATAATCATGAGTTATCATCAGTAATCGAAAATTTATTCAGTAATGCGCTTAAATATACAATGAGTAATGGTTGGGTAAAGCTGCACTCTAGAATTAAAGGTTGTCAGTATCAACTTGTCATTGAAAACGCACACCAAGGATTAACAACATTAGAAACTGAAAAAGTTTTTGAGCGATTTGAACGCTTAGGGCAGCCAGATAGTGAACAAGGTTTTGGCCTAGGATTAGCTTTTGTTAGAGAAATTTGCCAACAAAACAGTTGGAAAATTGAATGTATTAGCATTGCAAGCCACTCTGTATCATTTATGTTAACTATTAATGACTATGGTATTGTTCAACCACAAAAAATCTCAACACCACAAAATGAAATAAGTCTCTTAGCAGCGAATAAAAAGCCCCGTACAGTACCCGGAAAACAAAACATTCTAATTGTTGAGGACAACAATGAGTTGCGTGAATTTTTAGCTGAAATTTTTTCAACTCATTACCAAGTAATAACAGCAAAAAATGGTTTATTAGGGGTAGAAATTGCGATAGCAGAAATACCCGACATCATTATTTCAGATGTAATGATGCCTGAGCTTGATGGTTATCAATTAGTGCAACAGCTGGCGCAGCATGACAACACTTGTCATATCCCCGTTATTTTACTCACCGCTAAAGCGGATAAAGAAAGTGAATTAAAAGGGCTTGAACTTGGCTCTATTGATTACATTGCAAAACCCTTTGATACCAAAGAATTATTACTAAAAGTGCAAAACACGTTAACTAAAAGAACTTCATTGCTTAACTTGTCTAATAGCACATCTCAAAGTCATGAGACTCAATACATATCTGAGCGAGATACGCACTTTAATACTAAATTGAATAACATCGTTGAAAAAAACTATAGTAATAGCGACTTTAGTGTTGAACAGTTAGTCGATCAAATAGCGATGAGCGAACGACAATTACAAAGAAAAATGAAAGCATTATTTGATCAAACGCCAGCCGAGTTTATTCGTAATTATCGATTACAAGCATCAAAAGCATTATTACTCGCTGGTAAATCAATTTCTAATACTGCTGATTTAGTTGGCTTTAATTCATCAAGCTATTTTAGTCGCAGCTTTAAAACAGCTTTCAAAAAATCGCCTTCCGATTTTATTCAACCCAAATAGAATACTAAGCACTATTAATAGCAATAGGTTGAATTAACAGCACTTTATAATCTTTTGTCGGTTATGTTCATCATAAAGTCGGATTAGTTAAAGCAAGTACAAACCATTAATATTACGATATTTTTACTGTTCCCAGCTCAGTAAGTTAACGACCAACGCACGTTAACCAAAGCTAATATAAAGGTAAAAATAAAAAATGAGTTTAATAAACTGCCCTGATTGCGAAAAGCAAATATCTTCAAATGCACACAAATGCTCTTTCTGCGGATATAAAGCACCTACAACCTTTTTAGGAAATCTACTGCTAGTAGCCTCAATATTGCTAGGTAGTTTTGGCATTATTAATTGGCTTTTATTACTTTAGGAGAAATTTATGTTATTAAAAAAAAGTAAAATTGTAATAGCATCAGCATTTTTCTTCATGGCTGTTGTGTATTTCATTATGATGCTTGTTAAATCTTATGAGTTCATAAACTCAAATACCGTGTTCGTTGTTTCTTTATCATTGGGTGCTTTTTTAGGTTCTTTTACTGGGCTGATATTAATTTTGGCTGACAAAGAACAAAACAAGACTGCCGCCGATCAGTGGGCAATAAATAAAGCTTACAAGTATTATTCGCAATACTTTAGATTATCCTTAATATTGATTTCTGGCGTTGTAATATCTAAATTATTTTTTGAAGTAACCCAGGCTAAGTGGTATTTAAAAATGCAAGTTGCAAGCCACGCAGTAGAGTTATGTAATGAGTGGAACTCGAGTAAAGATGTCAAACAAGAGCACAAGTATTATTCAAAAGCTGTTTTAGAGCGTTTTTCATCGCATGAAGTTTTGGTACTGGCTTGTAGCGCAGCTATGTTTGAACAAAATGATGTAGATAAGCACAGAATTAAAGTTGCTATAGCACAAATAGACAATAAAAAGATCAACAGTGCATTAACAACAATTGGGTTACTAAAAGAGAAAAAAAATCAGATTATGCTGATAAATAAACTTATTCAGCGTAATTATTTAGTAGAAGCCGAACAGCTGATTTTAGATTTGCACGCGACTATTGCTGAAGAGTCAGAGAGCATAATAACCAGCATATCTGGTAATTCAGAAAATAAATTATCACCAACAGAAAAGCAAAAATTAAGAGTTAAGGCCAAAGAGAATTCCCAACATACAAATAAACTACACCAAGTGTTAGCAAATTTAGCTCTAGGGTATTTAAATAAAGGCGACTATGCCAAAGCTGAGCCTATGTATAATGCTTTACTCTCTGCAAATATAGATTCGGTCACTTATGGTTTGAAACGTATTTACGATGCGAAAGATAAAAAAAGTAAATCTGTGGAGCTACTACATAAGCTGTTAGATAAACAGCTTAGTAAAAACAGAAATCCTTCACAAACCTACGCCTACCTTGGTGAATATTATGATAGTGGTATTGGTGTAACAAAAAACCTTGAGGTTGCAAGAACGTATTATGAAAAAGGCTTAAAATCCCTTTCCTCTGCCAGTAAAGTCAGACTAGCAGAGATGATTTACAAAGGTATTGGCGGAGATGTAAACCATAGTAAAGCGATTGAATTAGGATATAAAACCCCTAAGATGCTTAAAGTAGAAAAAATTAAAAATGGATCCGGATATATTGAGCGAGGCACTTATACCTGCCTTTATTTCAATTCAATTCATAGAATCACACAACTGCAAAACAGCTATGGTAGTTTACACTATGTAAAAAGAGCAATACCTGCTGACTGTGTTGACTTAACCTCTTATGCCAGAGGCGTAAATACCTTACCGATAAAGAAATTTGTCTCAGTTGAAGGTAATTATATACAATTCAAATTTTCTAATAATGGCGACTCAGCCTGGGTACATTTAAATAGTATTCAGATTAAATAATTATAAGATTAAAAAGCTTAGCTTTAATTAATATGTACCTTACGTTATTGCTGCAAGGTACATATTACATAGCGTTTATTATTACTGACATGACCAAGTAACAGGCAATTTTTCGCTATAAATAAACTATATAAACTATATAAACTATAAATAAGCTAATGAAACTCAGTTAAGTTCACGTTATTGTTCCAACCTAAACATTTAAACTATCAACAACATAAATTTAACAGTTCTCTCTAATTTATAGTCCACTAGATACAAAAAAACACCAATCATAACAATTGATGTTTTTAGATATTTAAAGAAGAAATTATTAAGCTTTCTTGTTAAATTTACGTGATGCTAAGCCCATAATACCTAAAGCAAAAATGGCCAATGTGGATGGCTCTGGAACACTAGTGGTTTCTGTAGTAATAGAGACATTATCAAACCCGATATCAAATGGACCACTATTATCAGCTTGAGCAAATCGAACTAAAACGTTTTGTCCCTGCAAACTTAAAAGTGAAGCAGTTATATTTTGATTAAAAGATGTCCATGATTGAGTATTATTGTCTCCAGGGTTTGTTTGAAGCGCGCTAAATACGATATCACTTGGTGCAACAGAATCGAAAAGTGAACTGCCTAGTAGAATCTCTACACGAAATTGTTGGTTACTTACATTATTGAACGCTAAAGTATTTGGGCTAGAGAATCCACTACCGAAGTTTTGATAGGCATAATCAAAAGAGAAATTAGCTGATAAAAGGTTATTAGGAACTACAACTGATTGCCAAAAAATGTTCTGACTTGGACCTGATTGATTTCCAGCGAATGCATAAAAATCTGAAGTAGGAGATGCCCCCAGACTTGGATCGCCAGATGCAGGAAGAACTGTTTGTGTCGAGCCGCCAGACTGTGAAACAGACCAACCTGAAAAATCACCTGTCTCAAAATCACCATTTGTAATTAATCCAGCAAATGCTGAACTTGCATAAACAGATAAAGCCAAACTAGCAACTGTCGCCTTCAATAATTTAAATTTCATGTAATGTCCCTTAGTTATTTATTATTTCTTTTATATAAGGTAAATGAACTAGTACAAGCTTTTACCTGTGTTTTACTTTTACTTCTGAAGTAAAGCAAAAAGCACACCAAAAGAATAAACCCTATAAATTTCAATAAAATAAATTTACAGGGTTTATTGTCTATTTATTAACTGTAAAATAATTCGACATAAACAAGTTACTAACTAATTGAATATTTGATAAAAATCTAACTATTTAATATTTTGTTATAAAACCTGTCATGGTGGTTCAATAATATAAACACTAAAAAATGTACCTTCAAGGGCGCATAATTTAAAACTAGTTTGCCGAGCTAGTTTCGTTAACGCTATCTATTGATATCAATAATATCTAAAACAGTACACTCCAAGCAGCTTAAATAGCGCAGTAAATAACAAAACAATAACTTCAAAAATTAATAAACTTAATGCATCTAGGCTGCATATTTGAATTCACCAGATACAAAAAAACACCAATCATAACAATTGATGTTTTTACACATTTAAAGAAGAAATCATTAAGCTTTCTTGTTAAATTTACGTGATGCTAAGCCCATAATACCTAAAGCAAAAATGGCCAATGTAGATGGCTCTGGAACGTCGATTGCCGAAGCTCTAAATACAACTTTTTCATACACTCCGCTACTGTTACTAGCATAGTTTCCAACTTTGTATCCAGCAGTATAGTCATCATGCATATGCCATGATAACTTTGATAAAGCACCATTATCAGCAGATGTATCAGCGGAGTTTAAAGTCACTGTTTCACCTATATCAACAAAGCCCATTGAGTAATCGTTTCTAAAATACCAAGATGCACCGTTATAGTCGTTCGTAGCATTACCTAAGGTATAGTTTAACAAATCAGAATAAAGCACAGCAGAGCCTAAGGCTATGTTATTAGTTCCTATATCTAATGCGCCAATAAAGACATATTCATCTAGAGCAATTCCAGCAAACATATCGTAGTCATGGGCGTCTTGTGATCCCCAGCTTGACTGAAAGTTTAAACTCCATCCGTTATTGGTTAAGGTACTTGTATCGATATCGGTTTGTATACCAAAAGGTATCAAAGTAGCACTAGCAAAACTACTTACAGACAAAAAAATACTTACAATTGCAACTTTCAAAATTTTAAATTTCATTTGATATTCCTTTTAATCCCTCAGCAAACTCTCTTGAGGTAAATACTAAAGTGAAACAACATCACTTACTGTTTTCTAAGCTAGACACACTCATTAAT
>OJAV01000243.1_pt1 | contig 26066 bp, 20 predicted proteins | sample 1590081 | NCBI WGS metagenome assembly OJAV01 (sample SAMN05416852, study PRJEB24817) | seawater metagenome | isolation source: Sea water | place: Canada:Atlantic | collected 2013-07
GATGTGTATAAGAGACAGCTTCTGGATGTTCGTTTTCGACTGAAAAAATAGCCAACTCATTGGCAGAAAATATCACTAAGCCATCAGCACGAGGTGCAATAGCGAAGGCTTGTGCATTGCCTTGATGTAATTTACCGCGCCATAAATCCGCTTCACTGGTGGTATAAAACATGCCCATTTCACCTGATGGGGTTTCAGTATAAAAACTTTTACGAAATTGTTCGGTATAAATCGCAATAACAGGTTCATTGTCGCTAACCTCAAAACTACGAATTTTTTTGAATTCTCTACCTTGCTCTGTTGCCACTTCAAACCATTGGCTTACGGTGCCTTTGTCATCACCTAATAAAACTGAGCTACCACCTGACAATAAAGCCATCGAGGTAATATGATTGGGTGTTGATTTGTTTTGTGCAAGTTGAGGAATAATGGTCGCTTTTAACTCGGCTTCTTCATCCAGTGAAAAAACCGCCACTTGATCACCTTGGCGAATAAATACCATGGCTAAATCAGGTGTCACCAAAATATCATCCAGTTTTTTTGCCGTATAATCAATTTCTTGATATTCCACTTCATAAGCCGTGTCATAACTAAAGTCATCTTCAGCTAACAAGGTGGTTTTGATCAGGCGCTTATCTTGGGTGAAACCAACAAAAATTGCCTTTTCATCATTCATCGCGAAAGAAAGCTCAGTCAGTGCGCCATTATTTTCATCAATGGGCAAATAGCCTTCACCTAACGGATAATGAATACTTGGTACTATGACTCTTTCACCACTATCAAAATTAGACTTAAAACTTGGCACTATGAGTTGAACGTTACCGGCACTATCAAGTAATAACTTTTGCTCTTGCCCGATATTAATCAGTTGCGTTAAATGCTCACCATCAGCAACAAGCTGCTGAGATTGAATTTTTTCACCCGCTTTATAGCCCGCATTATCGACTAATTGATAAAAGTTAATAACACCTCGATCTGTAATGCTATAGGCAACTTCCTTTAATTCATCAACGCCTGTTGCTAGCACTTTATATTCTTCATTGATGACAAATTGCGCTTTAGCGTCAACTTTTGCCGATTCAAAAATAGGTTTAATCACATAGAGTAAATACATGAATATTAATATTAAGGTAAACAAAACACTGATACCGCCCAGTGTGATCATCCATTTTGCTAATGAATTTTTTACCTTTCGAGAATTTGCTGATTTAGAAGCAATGGCCACTTAAAAACACCTTCAACTATAATGATTTTTATTACTGCAGCGATTATAAGACAGTTGTGTGACAGTTTTGTGACAAGGTGTTTTTATCTTAAATAAACGATTTATTTCAAGATAATTGTTGAGGTGTAATCATAAATGAGAATTCAGGCGCTTGCGTAACTACGGGTATTGGCATAAACCACATTAATTCAAGCTAAGTTTAACGACTAGAAAAATCAGCGGGTATATTATAACTGACACACAGCTTGGGCTCATTACTGTCATTGACCTTTCATCAGTTAATGATAATTATTGATCCGTGAAGGCCTATGGAAGTGCCCCCTGAGTTTTGCATTTTAGCTCAACAGAAGAAATCCTTCTTTCGAATTGGGATATAATTAAAAGTAGCTGAGTTAACACGCAAAGACTTTAAAACAATATCCCATCCGAAAATTATTATCCTAATATCATGGGGTATTAACCGCCAAATTGAAAACGTAAGCCAGCATTAACAGTAAATCCATCATTACGTGACCAAATATCTGTTGTCCACCTACCACTAGGTGCTTGCTCGGGCAATACTAGAGAGTCCACCTTAGTTTGCCGTACATTCAACAAGTTTTCAGCATTAACAAATAAACTTATTTTCCCTATGGTGATTTGACCTAATAATCCCAAATGCCAATAAGCCTCGCTTCGATCTCGATACGGATTATTTTCAAGCTCTTGCGTACCGGTATAATAAGCTTCAAACCCTACCAAATGACTACCATGTTCTTCCCACATAGCGACAAAGCCAGCAGAGTGTTGCGGTGTTAGAGCTAAGGGAACTCGGCCAACACCAGAATTATCATTTTTCGTGCCGTTTGTGTATAAATAGCTACCGGTAAATTTAATATCACGCCAGCGATATCTTAGTAATAATTCAGCACCGCTAATTTCACTTTCACCGGCCGTATTGACGATATGCACTTGTTTTCCAGAAGCGTCATTCATCTCATCAATAGCGACTAATTCAGTCACGTTATCGATAGCTGACGTAAATATTGTCATGCTGGTCTCCATACTGCCCAATACATAGCTGATATCGATAGAAGCAGTAGACGCTCGTTCTTCATCAAGGTTTTCTAATGGCGCAAGACGCGATAACCCGGCTTCATCAATGTCCTCAATAAATGGGCTTGGTGCAAAAAATCCTTTTCCGTATGCTCCCCTAATTGTCCAATTTTCAGGGCTATATAATAATGAAATTCGAGGGCTAACTTGCGTACCGTATTCACTATGCCAGTCGGCACGAGCACTAAGTGACAGAGAAATTTCATCGCTTGCTTCATAATCTAGTTGCGAAAATAATCCTGGAACTTGATAAGCATAATTAAATTCAGGAAAGCTATCAGAGTTGAACTTTTCAGATTGAAGCGCTACTCCAACAAGCCATGCCGTTTTATCAGAATAGCCTGATAAGCTTGACTCGATTAGCGAGCTTTTGTGATTATCATCGTCATTGTCCATGCCGAATATATGTTCGTGGTTTTGATTCATTGCCGAGCCACGTACATTGATATTCATAACTTGCCCTAATGGTTGATCATAAATAAAGCCAATATCGGTTCTAAGGGTGTCCTGTGTTTGACGGAAGGAATTTGAATCGGGCACTGTGGCGTCATCTAACGTACCACCAACCCTTTCTTCGGTCATCGCTCCTAAGGTAACGTAAAGGTTGGCGCCATTATCACCCTGCCAATAGAAACGAGGTCGAATACTGGCTCTTTCGTAACCTGCGATATCGATCCAGCCGTCGTCATCTAAATCTTGCGTTTCTTGATGATGAATGCCGGCAGTCACTGATGCGCTTAACGTGTCAGTTAAAGGTGATGCAAAGTAAGAAGTAATATCTTGACCGCTTTTAGAGGTAACATTAACCAAGACTTCACCTTCATAATCATCAGAGGGAGTGCGTGAAATTAAATTGATTACCCCACCCAATGCAGAACCACCATAAAGAGAAGAGGCAGAGCCTTTAATTATTTCAACATTTGCAAGATCTGTCGGTGGTATTTGCAACAAGCCAATTGAAGCCGTTTGACCACCGTATAAAGGTAAGCCATCACTTAACAGCTGTGTATAGCGACCATAAAGCCCTTGCAGCCTGATGTTAGCACTGCCTAATGCTGGCGAGGTGGTTTGTACTCTAACGCCACCCGTTTCAGCAACTAGCATAGAAATATTACCGGGTCGCATTAATGCTTTTTCTTGTATTTCTTCACCGTTAATAATTTCGGTTCGAGTAGCCGATTCAGTAACAATACGACCTAAACGAGAAGCAGTTACTTGAATTTTTTCAATATTGTTATCGCTATGTTCATGATGCTCTTTCACTTCAGTATGATCATGATCATGTTTATTTTCATTCGCGTATGTAAACGCTGGCATTAGCAGTAGCCCTGCCATTATTAAAGACTTTTTAAACATTTTTATCTCTGATATTGCTTGGTAATTACTTGGATATTACTCAGCACAATAGCGCTGCATAATATAAGAAGTTATAAGTGTTCTCAGTTTTAAGGTACTAAGTTCTTATGAGGTAAAAATGGGAGGGCGATAGAGCAACGTAGCTATCGATTTAGGTTGCACAGGCTGTTGCTTATAAATAGCTTCACTTAAAGCTGTTATTCTCGTTGATTCAACTTCAGTATTAAAATATAGCCATAATGAACAAGCATTGGTAATACAAGTACAACCATGATCACAACATTCAATACCACAGCAGTCTTCTGAATTATCACTATCAGTTGAGTTTGAATTTTTGTGCTTTACTAGCTCACTGAAGCCTAGAGCTGAAGATTCTACCGAAGTTTCGCAAGACATAGCGCTATTAAATGCCAATGTTTGCCCAATAAAGGCAACAAGCATTATCGCTATAACTAACACGTTTGAAACAACTTTAAACATATAAACCTCGACATAATCGAGCATTATTATAAGAGATTCTTGATGCAATGTGAACAATCATACGCACGCATATTTTTATTGAATGTTACATTTAAGCAGTAATCAATACAGAAAGTCCGTAATTAGAATGTGTGGCTTGTTGGAAGTTTTTTACTTTGGTGTATGTATTTATGAATGCTTTGCTAGCTTTTTGCGACGGTCAAACGCGTGGAAAAGCAAATCTGTTAAATTCAGCTCTACCTCGACTCGGGTACTGGTAGACAACATACTCAAGATTTATCAATCAGTGAGCAACGTTCTCATAAAGTTTGACACGAAAAATCATAAATTAATTCATTTGCCTGCCTACAGGGCTCCCCCCCTGAATATATATTATTGAAGATCCGCTGAATCATTAGACTTTTCAATGAATAAAGCATTAAATTAAGGGGATTATTCTTGCTGATGAATATTGGCTGTATTATGATTTATTGCTAAAAGGCGGTTGAGTAATAGTGCTTTACTAAAAAGGAAATAGTATGACAATTAGTCAAATAATGCGGCGTAATTTAGTCACTCTAGATATGGACGATAGCTTAGCCAAGGCCAAGGACTTGTTTGATATCCATAATATGCATCACATTTTGATCAAAGATAACACCAAGCTCATCGGGGTAATTACCGATCGTGATTTATGGAAAAATCTAAGTCCTACGGTAGGTACACGTAAAGAAACCCCGCAAGATAGCTTGGTACTCAATAAAAAAGTACATCTAATCATGACTCGAGATCTCATTACCGCCACCGAGGATGTTACGATCAATGAAGCGGTACTGCTATTTTATGACCACAAAATATCCTGCCTTCCGGTGATAGATGAAAACCAATCTCCCATAGGTATTATCACTTGGCGTGATATTATTAAAGTTCTCGCATTGCAATATCGCCGAAAAACTCAAAACCTAGAAAAAGAAAACACTTAAGAGCTACAAGACAACATTGAGCACCCGGCTTTATCTTTTGCCCATGCAGGACGTTTTCCTGCAAAATTTTCAAATTCAGGTTGCTCGTCATAAGGCTTAGCTAACACTTGCTGTAATTGGTGCAGCAACGAATACTCCTGCTTTTCAGCTAACTCAATGGCTTGTTGTGCCAAATAATTACGTAAAACATATTTTGGGTTAGTCGCATTCATGCTTTCGCTAATGCTTTGTCGACTTCGATTGCCACGATCTCGAAGTTTACTATAACGTTCAAGCCAGTTGTGTAAAGTTTCTTGATAGCTTGTACTCATTTCAGCTTCATCGTAAAAACAAGGATTTAAATGCATTAACCAAAGAGATTCATCGTCGGGTAAATCAGCTAAGCGTCGATAAAAAATAGTCATATCGGTTTCAACACTCATCAAGATGTCTTCAACTTCAACAAATAAGCTTAACTCTGCTTCATCAGCAAGTTCGCCAGATAACTCAATGCCCAACTTAGCGGCCATCATTTGCTGCCATTGCTGTTGATAATTTTTAGCGAAATCGTTAAGCGCTTTTTGCAATGGTTCAGCATCATCAATTAACGGAAATATCGCATTGGCAAGTTGGAATAAATTCCATTGCGCCATCTCTCCCTGAGCACCAAAACGGTACCGTTTGCCTTGAGCATCTGTGGTATTAGGCGTCCAATTTAAATCAAAATTGTCAATCCAACCATAAGGGCCGTAATCTATGGTTTCACCAATAATCGACATATTGTCGGTATTCATCACGCCATGGACAAAACCAACACGCATCCAATCAACAACTAACGAGCAGGTTCTATCACAAACCTCGTTAAACCAAGCAAGATAAACCCCTGGGCTTGGTGCACCTAAATGCGGAAAATCACGTGCTATAACATAATCAACTAACTGGGTTAGCAAAGCTAAATCTTGTCGCGATGCCGGCAATTGAAAACTACCAAAACGAATAAACGATGAGGATACTCGACACACTACCGCGCCTGGCTCTGCTTTGGCATGGCCATCATAGAACATATCTCTAATAACACTATCGCCGGTAAGCGATAAGCTTAATGCTCTAGTCGTTGCTATACCTAAATGAAACATCGCCTCAGAACAAAGAAATTCACGTATTGAAGAGCGCAGTACCGCCAAACCATCAGCAGTACGAGAATAAGGCGTTGGCCCTGCGCCTTTAAGCTGTAAGGTTTTATGGCCATGTGATTGAGTTCGAACTTCGGTAAGGTTAATCGCTCTACCATCACCCAATTGCCCTGCCCAATGACCAAATTGATGACCGCCATAACACATAGCAAACGGTTTCATGCCCTCTAACAAGCTATTGCCAGAGAACAGCCTTAAAAAGTTGGCTGAATTCATCTGCTCTTCCGTCAGTCCTAATTGCTCAGCAACGCGTGCACTAGTAGCAATTAACTGCGGCATTTTAGTTGCCGTTGGTTCAACAAATGAATAGGCCGACATTACCTGTCGAGGGTAATTATCACTGACTTCATCGCCAGAAAAAGTGGTGGTAAATTGGTTATCGAAAATAAAGGTAATATCAGACAAGGGGATTTGCACTCTCTGTAAAGCAAGGCAGCTAGTATCGGCCGAACAAACGTTGAATTCAACTATGGAATCACTTTATGTAATCAAAACATGCAATCCCGCTAAACAATCCGGCATTAGATAAAACGTTTTTATAACTCGAATAGCTTAAATACTGACATGCATTCCATCGCTTTAACTAATGAATAATATAATTAAGTCATGATGATTTGATTATTGACACAATTGTAAAATACCCGGTTCGTATTTTTTATGAGCATAGTCATATTTATTTGCCTGAATCACTTGTTGGCTTACCATTAGTCATAACTTGCGTTTATTGCTTTTATGTCAAATACTAAAGTCGGTTTTAGTTTTATATAATCAATTGAAAAATTGAGGAAATTAATGAGAAATTCATTTGTTACATTTGCATTAACCACTACATTATTTATATCAACTAATATTCAGGCCACAGAGGAAGCAAAGCATATTCCAGGAGTATTTCTTGGAGCAACTCATATCGAGAGTGAGACTGAGTTTACCTTTGGGTTTGAATACGAATACAAATTAGATCGCAATTGGGGGGTAGGAGCAGTTTATGAACGCACTAATGGCGCACATCATAATGATGGTGTTGCTGTAGCCTTAGCTGCCATTTATTATCATCCCACTAAAAACATTCGTTTAGGTGCAGGAATTGGTCAAGAAAAAATTGGCGGTGCACATCCTCATAAGGAAGATTTGTATCGAGTCAGTGCTGCTTATGATTTTCATCTGCAAGGCTTTGGCATTGCACCAACCATTGCGGTTGATTTTGTTGATGGCGAAGAAGCTACCGTTTTCGGTATAGCCATTACTAAACCTTTTTAATCATCAACTGATAAAGTATCGAACACCAATAGAGTTAACTTAACAATGGTATTTTGCTTAATACCAAGATAAATAAAGAGCTAAACATTCATTTTTTATGTTCAGCTCGCTAACAATAAAATATCTACCTTTGAAAAATAAAAGAAAACAGGATGTCTTCACTTATTTAACTCCCTTGGGTAGTTTGAAGAAGGGAAAATATATGTTTTCAAGATTAAAAATTTCGCAAAAAATTTATTTTTTAGGTGCCATTCAGTTATTACTTATGCTCGCGATAGGTGTCGTTTCATTTACTCAAATGAACAAAATAGGTATCGAATTAGTCGATATTGCTGAAAAAGATATCCCATTAACCAATCAAATCACCAAAATAGCAGAACATCAACTAGAGCAAGTAATATTATTTGAACGTGCTTTATTGAAAGCCAGCCTGAGTGAAAATAACGTTCAAGGCGCCCAACAAGAGTCTATTGTTTTAGGTCGTGATATCGTAAATTTAAATTCAAAAATTACCAAAGAGTTAACTTCAGTACAAAAATTAATTAATGATTCATTAAGTACATTACATGCTGAAAAAGCAATAGCCTCGTATACAAAACTATCTATTCGATTAATAAAAATTAAAGCTGAATTTCAATCCTTGACTCAAGAGATTGACAACGTACTATCACAAACAAGCCAGAGGAAAATCAATGAATTATATCAAGAAATTAAAAATGTAGAAGCCCATGGAGATAAAATAAAGGATGGTTTCATTGAGTTATTAGACGATATTCAAGCATTCACCTTAGCAGCAGCGAGTAAAGCTGAACACGATGAAAAAGTAGGTCTAAACATGATCAGTTACTTATTGTTTGCAGCCGTCATTTTAGGTGCTGTATTCCCAGCCATAGTTAGTCGCTCTATCACAGGCCCGCTTAACTTATTAAAAGAACGCTTAATTGAAGTTAATGATGGAGATGGGGATTTGAATATAACTCTTGATGATAAAGGTAGCGATGAAACCGCAGAAGTTGCTAAAGCCTTTAACCAATTTATTGCCACATTGAAAAGTACGATACAAAATACTAATAAACAGGCGAGCGAATTAGGCGAATCATCAGATTTGGCCAATGAAATCATGCAAACTACGTTAGCTAATATAGAATCACAGCAAATGGAAACAGAAATGGTCTCAACTGCTGTGCAAGAAATGAGTTGTACAACAGCCGATGTTGCAAGTAACGCACTTAGCGCATCGACGGTAACAGAAAATGTCCGTGAAAAGGTCATGCAAGGTAAAATGGGGGCGGAAGAAACTCAAGACATCATCCAACGACTTGCTCGAGAAATTGAAGAAGCAGCCGAAGTTATTGAATCCTTGGTGTCAGAGACTAACAATATTGGCAGTGTATTAAACAGTATTCAGGGCATTGCAGAACAAACAAATTTACTCGCCTTAAACGCAGCTATAGAAGCTGCTCGGGCAGGAGAAAGTGGCCGAGGTTTTGCGGTGGTGGCTGATGAAGTTAGAACGCTCGCACAAAGGACACAAACATCAACAATTGATATTCAAAGCTTGGTTGAACGACTACAGAATGAAGCTCGTAATGCAGTTAACAGTATGAAAAAAGGGACTGATAGTGCAGAGCAATGCTTAGAAAAAAGCGGCGAAACATCAACCATTTTTGAAGACGCATCTCAGGCTGTAAATGAAATTTCTGAGCTAAATTCTCATATAGCAACAGCTGCTAATCAGCAATCTATGGTTGTTGAAGAAATTAATAGAAATCTTGTCAACATTACCAGTGTTGCAAACCAAACCACGCAAGGAGCAAGAGATACATCAGAAGCCAATCACAATATTGCAGAAAAGCTATTGCAGCTTTACAGTAATCTCAATAGATTTAAAGTGTAAATAATAAGATATTCTTAGTACTTCTGTTTGCTCGGGGCAGAAGTACTAAGAACATTATTTAGTACAGGCGCTAACATCATTAAAATATAGATTAATACTTAACACTGAGTACTTAGTTCGATATCAGAGGTAGAGGGATAATTATCAACAACACCAATGCATGCCACCACTAACTATGGCTATATTTTAGACATATAAATAACCTTATTTGCGCCAAAAATTCAAATCCTCTTAATCACATTTGCTTGCCCTCGCCCTTTAACCTAAAATATTGGCATTATTGTCTTTCCAACCAAATCATAAGGTTTTTTATGGCTCAACCATTACCAGATAAATTCATCATGTCGATGAATCGCGTTTCTAAGGTAGTTCCTCCTAAGCGCACAATATTAAAAGATATTTCTCTTTCTTTCTTCCCTGGTGCAAAAATTGGTGTACTAGGTTTGAATGGTTCAGGTAAATCGAGCTTACTGCGTATTATGGCTGGTGTTGATACTGAATTTGAAGGTGAGGCACAAGCGCTTGCCGGTACTAAAATAGGTTATTTACCACAAGAACCGATTTTAGATGAAGAAAAAACCGTTCGTGAAATTGTTGAAGAAGCGGTTTCTGAAGTAAAAGATGCCATGGCACGATTAGACCAAGTTTATGCAGAATATGCTGAACCAGATGCTGATTTTGACGCATTAGCCAAAGAGCAAGGTCAGCTTGAAGATATTATTAACAGCCAAGACGGCCATAATATTGATAATGTTTTAGAACGCGCTGCTGATGCTTTGCGTTTACCGGCTTGGGAACAAAAAATTGGTATTCTTAGTGGTGGTGAACGTCGTCGTGTTGCGTTATGTCGCTTGTTATTACAAAAGCCTGACATGTTGTTACTTGATGAACCAACTAACCATTTAGATGCAGAGTCAGTTGCTTGGTTAGAGCGCTTCTTACACGACTACCCTGGTACTGTTGTTGCCATTACCCATGATAGATATTTCTTGGATAATGTCGCAGGTTGGATCTTAGAGCTAGATAGAGGTCACGGTATTCCTTATGAAGGTAACTATTCTTCATGGTTAGAGCAAAAAAATGCCCGCCTTGAACAAGAAAGTAAAAGCGAAAGCGCGCTACAAAGAACGATCAAACAAGAACTTGAATGGGTACGTTCAAATCCGAAAGCTCGTCAATCAAAAAGTAAGGCCCGTATGGCACGCTTTGAAGAATTGAATAGTCAAGATCATCAAAAACGTAACGAGACTAATGAACTTTACATTCCACCTGGGCCTCGCCTAGGTGATAAAGTTTTAGATGTTAATAACTTAACTAAATCGTTTGGCGATAGAGTGCTGATTGATAATTTAAGTTTTAGTGTTCCTAAAGGCGCTATCGTTGGTATTATTGGACCAAACGGTGCAGGTAAATCGACCTTATTCAAAATAATGTCAGGAGTTGAAAAGCCAGACTCTGGCAGTGTAGAGTTGGGCGACACAGTTAAACTTGCCAGTGTTGATCAGTTCCGTGATGATATGGATGACAGTAAAACAGTTTACCAAGAGATATCTCAGGGCCATGAGATTTTAAACATCGGTAACTTTGAAATTCCAAGCCGCGCTTACGCTAGCCGCTTTAATTTTAAAGGTAACGATCAACAAAAAATTATTGGTAATTTATCGGGTGGTGAGCGCAACCGTGTTCATTTAGCTAAGTTAGTACAAACCGGTGGCAACGTATTACTGCTCGATGAGCCAACCAATGATTTGGATGTAGAAACATTACGTGCGCTTGAAGAGGCGTTATTAGAGTTTCCAGGTTGTGCCATGGTTATTTCTCATGACCGTTGGTTCCTTGATCGCATCGCTACCCATATTTTAGATTACCGTGATGAAGGCCAAATCAACTTCTATGAAGGAAACTTCACTGATTATGAAGCATGGTTGAAGAAAACTTACGGTCCAGCAGCTACTGAGCCACATCGCATAAAGTATAAAAAAATAGGTTAATGCTTGAGTTAAACAATTAGTAATTAACAAAAAAAGGCGGCTTAATACATTAATTAAGGTGCCTTTTTTTTTAAAGCAAGCTATGCTAAATATACCATTTTCGCTAAAATAAAATTCAATGCAAAATCGACGTCAATTTACGCGAGTTCTCTTTTCCATGAAAGCAGTGCTGTCAGTAAACGAAGCACAGTTTGAGGCAAAAATACACGACATTTCATTAAACGGTGCATTGCTTTATGTCGATTGTAAAGACGAAACCCTGACTCGACAATTGGGTTTATTGTCATTTCAATTAGATCATAGTGACGCTGAAATAGTTATGAACATTGCTGTTGTCCACCAAGACGGTGATGAAATTGGCGTGCAATGCAATGGCATTGATATCGATAGTGTTAGTTTATTACGACGATTAATTGAACTCAATTTAGGCGACGACGAGCAATTACATAAAGAGCTATCACAGCTAACGCGTAGTTAATATTCATTAATTTTCAACAACTTTCCATGACTATTTTCAAAGGACTTACTATGAATTACCTTATCATCTCTTTTATTACCGCCGACCGTCCGGGCATCGTAGACATTTTATCCGACCTTATCACCAAACATAAAGGTAACTGGCAAAAATCCAGCTTACACCAAATGTCAGGTGTCTTTGCTGGTGTTGTTGAAATTGCAGCAGCCGCTGAAAATTCACAAGCCCTTTCAGATGAACTCGCCGCATTAGACGGTTTTAAGATGCAAATTGAACACGCTCAACAAAACCAATCTGCGCCTGAAGCAGTAATTGTTTTGGAGTTAACCGCAAACGATAGAGCGGGCATAGTACAAGAAATATCTTCAACCATTCATCATCAAGGTGGCAATTTACTTAAACTAGTAAGTACACAAGAGATTGCGCCACATGCTGGTCATGAATTATTCAAAGCTAAAGTTACGATTTCTGCTAATAGTAAGGATATCAACACCATGATTGATGCACTTGAGAATTTAGCTGATGACTTAATGGTCGACATTTCTCGCTAAGCCCATCAATAGCAGTTATTTCGTCGTAAACAGGATACCTGAATAAGACTGAACATCACTACTCTTTCACATCCGTGTGATCGCAGCATACCGTTCGTTGACGTGCATGGATGCACTAATGCCTTGAAAGACAGGATGTCTGAGAAAGGCCTGAACATCACTGCTCTTTCACATCCGTGTGACCGCAGCATACCGTTCGTCCTGAACATAAAAGCCCATATTCATTACTGAATACAGGCTTTTTTATATTGTTAGTGTTACTTACAAAACTAAACCTAACTTCTTAAATTCTTTTTCTACTACTGATGCAGGTAATGGAATATAGCCGTCTTTTTCAACAATAGTTTGACCTGACTTCGATAAAACCATTTTCAAAAATTCTGCTTCCATTGGCGCTAACGGCTTAGTTGGATGCTTATTAACATACACGTATAAAAAGCGAGATAGTGGATACTTTTTAGAAATGGCATTTTCCATGCTAGCTTCGACAAAGTTATCGCCCTTCTTAGCTAATGGCAACGCTCTAACACCAGAAGTTTTATAACCGATACCTGAGTAACCAATACCGTTTAATGATGCTGAAACTGATTGTACGACAGACGCTGAGCCCGGTTGCTCGTTGACACTATTTTTAAAGTCGCCTTTACAAAGTGCTTTCTTTTTAAAGTAGCCGTACGTACCTGATACTGAATTACGACCGTACAATTGCACATCTTTACCCGTCCAATCGCCGGTTAAGCCTAAGTCACCCCAACGGTCGACATCTTTTTGGGCACCACACTTGCGGTTATTAGAAAAAATAGCATCCACTTGGTCAATACGAAGGCCTTTTATTGGATTATCTTTGTGAACGAATACAGCTAAAGCATCAATAGCAACACGTACCGCAGTTGGCTTGTAACCATAGCGTTTCTCGAATGCTTCAATTTCTCGAGACTTCATTTTACGACTCATAGGACCAAGGTTTGAAGTTGCTTCAGTTAACGCTGGTGGCGCAGTAGACGAACCAGCCGCTTGAATTTGTACATTTACATTTGGATAAGTGCGTTTAAACTCTTCCGCCCAAAATGTCATCATATTAGCCAATGTGTCTGAGCCAACCGATGAAACATTACCTGATACGCCACTCACTTTTTTATACTCGGGTAAATCGCTATCAACTGCAAATGCAGATAAATTGATAAGGCTTGATAAACCAATAACGCTTAATACACGTTTTAAACTCATGTTACTCTCCGATGAGAACTATAATTAATTTGAGAACACTATAGAAAGTGAATATGACAATAATAAGTAAAGTTTGTGACACTTATATTACAAGCATCATAAAAACGTCATCTTTCTCACTGCAAAAATGCAATGACAACGCGAAAATAAGTCTAGGGACTGTTGATCTTTGTTTAATCATTCAGCTGAGAGATAAAATCACCTTAATTAAGGCGAAAATGGTGTAGTTTAGTCATCTAAATTAACTATTTTCAACGCAAAGTAAGGTGATTTTAGCCTCAGCCCTTTGGGCAATGGCTATTTTTAACGCTAGCGGCATTAGAATTTCACTTATTTGGAACAACCAAACCCCGTTCATTCTGCTTTGCTAACATTAAAAACAACCTATTGCTGAAAATATAAACAAAGCTCAACAGCCCCTAATGTTTTCATGTCATCGATTAGTGGTTGCTAGTTATTATTCAGCAAGCTCTTTTAGCACTTCATCTTTGAGCTCGAGCCAAAGTTTACCTGACTCAACACCATATTTTCGAACCGCAAATACTGATTCATCAAATTGACCTGCTTTAGCAAGTTCAATCAGATTTTTATAGTAAATACGCGTAATTTCACGTCCGCGTGGGTGGGTAAAATACAAACTACCTAAGCGCGAGTACAAGCCTCTAAAACCGTTTAAAATCAACAAATATATAGAGTTACCTGACGCTACAACCAATTCTTTATTAAGTTTATAATCAAACTCAGCAAAGGCTTCGCCATTATCTTCTACATCTTCAATTGCTGATAATAGTTCGATAGCTTTTTCAGGGTTATTTTTAATCGCACCACGCACATAAATAGCACTAATATTGGTACGTGCTGACATTAAGTTATCGACTAAATCAGGAATACCTTCTTGGTCGAGTTGCGCTAAAGTTTCAAGAATATTAAGGCTAGAAGTCTCCCAAAAGTTATTCACTTTGGTCGGTTTACCGTGTTTAATCGTCAACCAGCCATCACGCGCTAAGCGCTGTAAAACTTCTCTTAATGTCGTTCTTGTGACGCCTATAAGTTCTGATAATTCACGTTCAGCGGGTAATATAGTACCCGGTGGAAATCCACCATTCCAAATAGATTCAACAATATACTGTTCGGCAAATCCTGCTGGACTGTGCGCTTTTATGACCATGTGGCTCCACATCGCTTGGGTTGACTATAATTGAAACTGATTGTACCAGAACAAGCAATTGACACAAGCGCAATAAAACCTATACGTTTTGTAGCCGCTGCCAGTTAAGCTGAGAACTCAAGATGACTTGGGAGTTTTATCACTTATAATTATAACAGCCGATGCAAGTGAGCATTGTTACTTGGTCTTTTACTATCGATATAAATAAGGATTGCTATGGCGTTTTTAATAACGCTTGAATTTATAGTTGCTTGCCTAGCGAATGCGCTATTAAGCTTTAAATCCTCGTGTTTTCTCATATTCCACTAAGCCTTACCAAGCCTCAATTTGCAGCATTGGCCATTGTTCTTGCCATTTAGTTGCCTTACTTTCATAAATAGCTTGATTCACTAACACTTTATTTGGCCTTACTCGAAGTGAGAACATATCTTGAAAACCGTGTGGGGCAATAAACTCTAATTGCTGGTCTTTAATACGCATTGCCAAACAAGCGCCAATAATCGGCCAAGTAGATATCGACTCTTGAACACTAACGTACGCAGTTTTTGGTATACCAAAACGCTCTTCGTACCATAAATGTATTCTTGCAATGTTTTTAACATCAAATGGGATATCGGTATTTATCAATGTTTCATTAAGCGTACTAATATAGTTATGTTCGGACTGCCAAGTTAAATCTTCATCATCCCAATATAAAATGTCGATATCTTTTATATAACTATTAATTTCATAGCCATGAATGACATTCCATACATTTTGAAATATTACTCCGCCACCAAGCCATGCATTAGGAAGTGTAGATAATTCATCTAATACTTGTGAAATGATGTCAATGGACATGACAAATTCTGACAATAACTTAACTTGCTCATATAGAGATAAGTGTTGCGCTGTTAATAATTTATTTTTCATATCCATATTGATATCGTTTAATTCGCTCATAAGGCCACTTTACGTAATTAACGGTGTTGGTAAAATGCTAGGGGCAGTTGATCTTTGTTTAATCATTCAGCTGAGAGATAAAATCACCTTAATTAAGGCGAAAATGGTGTAGTTTAGTCATCTAAATTAACTATTTTCAACGCAAAGTAAGGTGATTTTAGCCTCAGCCCTTTGGGCAATGGCTATTTTTAACGCTAGCGGCATTAGAATTTCACTTATTTGGAACAACCAAACCCCGTTCATTCTGCTTTGCTAACATTAAAATCAACCTATTGCTGAAAATATATACAAAGTTCAACAGCACCTAATGATTGTATATCGAAAAAATGTATTTGAGTGCAAGCTTGCTGAAAATACCTACAATTGATATTTCAAGCTAGCGAGCTAATTATTAAGAAACTTTTCATCAATAGCATTTTAGATTTTTAGTCATAAATTTGATCTAGCTTATGGAAGTATAAGTTAAGCGAATAAAGCTATTTTTCAATAGTTCAGATAATAAATGTGACTTATTTACAATGATAACATTTGAGCTTAAACTGCCAAGAGTCATAAATTTATATAAAAATAATAGATACATCAAAATAAACACTAATCCTAGCTCTTAATTTTTTAAAAGGTTCATTATGCAGCAATCATTTATGGGTGCGTTTTACAAAAACTTTCTCGGCAATTCGCCTGAGTGGTACAAACTCGCCATTATTTCATTTTTAGTTATCAATCCACTGCTATTCTTTTTTGTCGACCCTTACATAGCTGGCTGGGCTTTGGTTATTGAGTTTATCTTTACCTTAGCAATGGCGCTTAAATGTTATCCGTTACAGCCTGGTGGCTTATTAGCAATAGAAGCAGTCGCGATAGGGATGACTAGCCCCAATCAAGTCATGCATGAGATGATCCTCAACTTTGAAGTAATTTTGTTATTAATCTTCATGGTTGCTGGGATTTACTTTATGAAGAGCTTATTGTTATTTTTATTCACAAAAATAGTGACTAAAGTTCGCTCCAAAGTCACGGTGTCATTACTGTTCTGTTTCTCTGGTGCTTTCTTATCGGCTTTCTTAGATGCGTTAACCGTTATTGCCGTGATTATTAGTGTTGCTGTCGGCTTTTACTCGGTTTACCATAAAGTTGCATCAGGTAAAGAGGTACTTATAGATCATGACCATGACCATACCACTGACAACGAATTAGCTGAATATTCTCGTTCTGATTTAGAGCAGTTTCGCGGTTATTTGCGTAATTTAATGATGCATGCTGGGGTAGGTACAGCGTTAGGGGGTGTTTGTACTATTGTTGGCGAACCACAAAACTTAGTTATTGGTCAACAAGCAGGTTGGGAGTTCCTTGAATTTGCTATTCGCATGTCACCCGTGACAATTCCAGTCTTTTTTGCCGGCATGTTAACTTGTGTGCTTTTAGAGAAACTCAAATGGTTTGGTTACGGTGTAGCGTTACCAGAAAATGTTTACAATGTTTTAAATGAGTATGATATTGCCCAAAGCCAAAAACGTAACAAACTCGATAATGCTAAACTTGTAATTCAAGGCGCTATTGCCGTTTGGTTAATTGTTGGGCTAGCGCTTCATTTGGCGCCTGTAGGCATTATTGGCTTGTCTGTTATTATTTTGGCGACAGCCTTTACTGGGGTGACTGAAGAACATCAAATTGGGCATGCCTTTGAAGAAGCATTACCTTTTACTGCATTACTAGCCGTATTTTTTGCCGTCGTTGCCGTTATTGTTGATCAATCTTTATTTACCCCAGTCATCACTTGGGTATTGACCTTTGAAGGTAATATGCAACTTGTTATGTTCTATTTAGCTAATGGATTTTTATCCATGGTCAGTGATAACGTCTTCGTTGGTACGGTATACATAACAGAAATTACCAAAGCGTTAGCTGCAGGACAAATTACTCGTGACCAGTTTGACTTACTTGCCGTTGCGATTAACACAGGTACCAACTTACCAAGTGTTGCAACGCCTAATGGTCAAGCCGCATTCTTATTCTTGTTAACGTCAGCATTAGCACCGTTAATTCGCTTGTCCTACGGTCGTATGGTTATTATGGCACTACCATATACAATCGTACTCACCCTGGTAGGTTTGCTAGCTATTTCTACTGGCCAATTGTCAAAATACACTGATATATTTTATGATGCGGGAGTTATACAGCACCATAGTGCTGGACCGGCAACTAAAGTACCAGGTGGGCATTAGCCGCTTTGTATAGATATAAGCTAATATAAAATCTAACAAAAGCGCCCTTGTGGCGCTTTTTGATTATTGTTAGCATGCGTAAAATTTTATAACAACAATAACTCAGTCACAGGTGGCATTTCGTGAATTTCTTAAGTCTATTACCCCTAAATCAACGCGCATGGCAATTACTTGCTGCTAGTGCCCTTTGCTTCGAACTAATCGCATTATACTTTCAATATGTTATGGGGCTTGAGCCTTGTATTATGTGCATTTATCAACGCACGGCAATATGGGGTATATTTTTAGCAGGTGTTGTTGGCGCTTTAGGATGTCAGTTCATATTGTTACGTATCGCAGCGTTTGGCTTATGGGCAACGGGCGCTATTTGGGGCTTTATTATTGCGTTAGAGCACGTTGACATGCAATCGACCACCATGTCATTTTTATTTAGCTGTGAGTTTATTCCAAACTTCCCAACTTGGGCACCATTACATCAATGGCTGCCGGCTTTGTTTGAAGCAACCGGTGACTGTGGTGATATCAAATGGCAATTTTTAGGCTTTACTATGCCACAAATGATGGTATTAATATTCGGACTTTATAGTGTCGCCTTTGTCTTTATTTTATTAGCGCGCTTACAAAAGCAAAGAACGCTTTAATCTCCTATCGATATCACCAGTAGTTTTCGCTATTGGTGATATCGACCCAGTGAATTAGCCAGCTTGGGTAACTAACCTGAACTCTGGATAATGGATATGCGGATGAAGTTATAAAGTCTTTATCTTCAAATACATACAAATAAGTTATCAGCGGATTGATATATTATTTTTATCAATGTCATAAGTTTTGCGTGAATCAAGGCAAGTTTGTGTACCTAATAGCTGGCTATTAGTAGCAAACTTAACGCTGATACGAGCAAAAATCGTGGCATTGACGGACATAGCTTATCCAGAGTTCAGGTTAACTATTATTATTTAATATCAGCGCCTAATAGCAGCACTTTACCGTCGAATTCACAAGTAAACTAAGCCGCTCTCTGGGGCTATATCAACACTAAGTAACAAACAATGCCGACTAAGCAGGCAATAATAAAGCTCAGTACCGCTCCTTCTCTCACCATATCTTTAATTTCGATTTCACCGGTACCGTATGCAATAGCATTAGGGGCTGTCGCCACGGGTAACATAAAAGCACAGCTGGCACATATTGCCGCCGGTACCATTAAAACTTTTGGATCATAGCCTGACGCAATAGCGGCTGCGGCCAAAATAGGCATTAACAATGTTGCGGTTGCTGTGTTACTGGTTATTTCGGTTAAATAGGTCACCACTAAACATATCGTAACAATCATAATCACCAAAGGTAGGTTAGAAAATGACGCTAACCATTCGCCTAATAGGCCGCTTAAACCAGAAGCAACAAAACCTTTAGCCAAGGCTATACCTCCAGCAAAGAGCAACAACATGCCCCAAGGAATAGTTTTAGCACTGTCCCAATCCAATAAACGCGAGCCTTTGCCATTAGGAACGATAAACATTAACACTACTGCAAATAAGGCAACGGTACTATCACCAGCTATTTCTATGTTTAAAACACCACTCCAACCACCAAAAGGCTCTTGACGGGTGATCCATGCCAATGCGGTTAAACCAAACACCCACAAAGTTCTTTTTTCCTCAGAACGCCATTGACCTAAGGTAGGCAAGTGCACTTCTTGCTCAAGCTTAACATTTCGCGTAAGCCAAAAGGCGATAATTGGAATAGCGAGTACCACAATTGGAATACCAATCTTCATCCACGCTAAAAAGCCAAATTCAACGCCTGTTTGCTCTTCATAAATTCCCATAAAGATTACGTTAGGCGGTGTACCAATTGGTGTGCCAACACCACCCACACTTGCTGCATAGGCAATGCCTAGAATCAAGGCGACTTTAAGGTTTTTATTGTCAATATGTTTTAAAATAGCTAATGCGATCGGCAGCATAATCAAGGTAGTCGCCGTGTTAGATATCCACATACTTAAAAATGCGCTCGCTAACATAAAGCCAAATACCATGCGCCTGCCACTTGTTACGCCCACCAACCTCACCATATAAACGGCTAAACGTTCATGCGCGCCACTTTTCTCGATGGCTTTTGACAACATAAATGCCCCCATGAGTAGTAGAATCACATGACTACCTAACGACGACGCCACCGTTTTATGGTCGACAATACCAAAAAGCGGTAACAGGGCAAAAGGCACTAATGACGTTGCAGGAATAGGCAGCGCTTCAGTTACCCACCAAATAACAGTCAATAATGTAATCGCTGCAGCGATAGATGCTTTGCTTTCCATGCCTACAGCTTGTAGAAAAAAATAAAACATTACCGCTAAAACAGGCGCCAACGGAATAAAGAGTTGTTTTGATAATTTCATCAGTTGATCCAATATTTTTTATTATTATGATTTGCTATTTTTTAATTTGAACTGAGCATGGTAGATGATAAGCATTAACGATAGCGATTAACAAATTCACTGGCTTTTTGCCAATTATAATTGGTAGTAAGTGCTGACCAGTTTTCACCCGTGTTAGGTTGTTTTAACAACTTTTCAAGTCGTGTGGCACTTTTTACCGAGTTAACAATATTGGCACCATCTAATACTTCAACACAGCCCTGACGATTATTACACAGTAATAACATATCACAGCCCGCACTTTGTGCAGCTTCAGCACGTTCAATATAGCCACCAACACTAGCAGCGCCCTGCATCGACAAATCATCACTAAAAATAACACCGTCAAAAGCTAACTGTTCACGCAGAATAGTTTGCAGCCAATAGCGAGAAAAGCCCACTGCTTGGCGATCAACTTCAGGGAAAATGATATGCGCAGGCATCAAGGCATCAACTTTTCTTTTGTCGATAAGTTGTTTAAAAGGCAATAAATCTTGTTTAAATATTTCACTTTCAGAGCGTATATCAATCGGAAGATCAATATGCGAGTCGGCTTTGACACTGCCGTGCCCTGGAAAGTGCTTACCAGTCGCTTTCATGCCAACATGATGTAAGCCACTAATAAACGCTTCGGCTAACTCACTGACATGGCTAGGCTCTTGATGAAAAGCACGATCACCAATAACATCGCTAATATTATTAATATCTAACACTGGCGCAAAGCTAATATCAATGCCTACCGCACGTACTTCCGACGCCATTAATATCGCACATTGTTTGGCAAGTTCTTTTGCTAGGCTTAAATTCTGTTCTGCCATTTGCCATATTTTTCCCATTGCAGGGATCAATGAAAACCCATCACGAAAGCGTTGTACACGTCCTCCTTCATGATCGACAGCTAGTAGCATAGGCTTATTCGCCGCGATTCGGATCTGCTGACATAATTGCGTGATTTGTTCGACTGATTGGTAGTTTCTCGTAAAAAGAATTAATCCCCCCACTAGCGGGTGTTGAATTATTTCTTTATCTTCTTGAGACAATGATGTGCCTTGCACATCAAGCATGACTGGACCCATAGCAACACTTTAGTATATTAAGATATTGCTACTCTACCTAAATCCCCTGCATAAACAAAGACTCTTAGTCGCAAAAAAGCTAAATATCGACTTAGTCATCATCTATCTAGCGTTAAAATTTTGGCATAGGTGCGCCAACACCGGCGGCAACATAAGGGATCACGTTGCGTATCACATCTGATATTTGTAAATCTCGATCGAAATCACTTTTTGCGATATCAATGAGTGCGTCACTCGAAGACATAGTAAAAACTACAGTGCCCATGGTGAAGTGCAAACGCCAAAACATTTCTTCAGCACCTAATTCAGGGTAAGCTTTCTGCACTGCTAAGATAAAATTATCAATAACACCTGGATATTGCGTGGTTAAAAACCAACGCAAGAAACCTTGACTATCGGTATAACCTCGGCCTAAAAGCTGCAAGAAATTACTAGTACCGTTATCTTTAAATTCATTTAATGATAATAACGGATCAATAAAAGCAGAGAACACATCAATTAAACTTGGCGCATCTGTGGCACATACCTGTGTTAGAGCAACTTCCAAACGTGGCGATAATTCATTCATGTAACGGGACATAACCGCCTTGATCAACTCTTTCTTCGAGCCAAAATGATAATTAACTGCCGCTAAGTTTACTTCTGCCTGACTGGTTATTTCACGTAAAGACGTGCCATTAAAACCTTTATCTGCAAACAAATTTTCTGCTGCATCTAATATTTTATTCTTCGTACTCATAGGTAAACAATGCCGTAGTTCTAGTTTAAGAGATAAATTAATACAAGCAGTTTAAACAAGCGTTTAAAATAACGCAACAAGGATTAAGCCGCTAAACCAGCAAAAGCAAGGAAAACCCCTACTCCCCTAGCTAGATTAAAAAATGCTACTGTATACAGACAGTAAAAAACACCACAAATCATTATTATTAATCCATCTTTTAAACAGCTGATGTTTGAATAGTGAATTTATTATACTCTCCTTAGTATATTTTTTAGCTCAACATTTTGCTTGAGCTTTTTTTTGCCCAAAATTCACCAGAGAAAATTTAAAAGCAATAATCGATAGTTGAGTACAAACTGTTACAAAATCATGACAGTTAAAAACAGCCATCAGCGATATTATATTTGCGTGGTTCAAGAGCATGCTTTTGAAACGCGAACTTCATACTTTCCCTAGTATATTTTATATAATGGCTCAGCATCCCTTTCGCTGAGCTTTTTTTTGCCCAAAATTTGTCAATTGCGTTGAAATAAAAGCAACAAAAGCCAATGTTGTTGCCAATATCGTCATCTCAATCTAAACTATCCATGACCTTCTATTACGTTAACAAAAGGCGCAAATTTAGCGCTAACAAAAACAATAACGGATATTTATGAAATCAACATTTAAATTAACCACAGTAGCTATTTTAGTTGCCGCAAGTCTAAGTGCTTGCACTGGTGATAACACGACAAAAAATGACGTTACACCTGCAAGCGTAACAAGCCAAGCATTAACAGCTCAAGACGCAGAGAAGTTCTTAGCCGATACCGCAAAAGAAATGGTGCAATTAAACCTTGAGGGAAGTCGTGCCGCTTGGATAAATTCAAACTTCATTACTGAAGATACTTCTGCTCTCGCGGCCGCGGCCGATCAAAAATCAACGGAAGCGGGCGTTCGATTCGCCATGGCAGCCGCTAAATTTGATAATGTTAACGTTAGTGAAGACCAACGCCGAAAACTCAATATTTTAAAGCAAAGTTTGGTTATGCCAGCACCACAAGATTCCGCTAAATCAGCAGAATTAGCCAACATTGGCGCTGAATTAAATAGCATGTATGGCAAAGGCACTTACACCACTAAAGCTGGCGAGACATTAAGCTTAGGTAAGATGACGGCTAAAATGGCGACATCACGTGACTACGATGAATTATTAGAAATGTGGAAAGGCTGGAGAACTATCAGCCCAGATATGAAACCTTTATACATTCGTCAGGCAGAGCTTGGTAACGAAGGTGCACAAGGCTTAGGCTACCCTGATTTAGGCGCAATGTGGCGTTCTAATTATGATATGCCCGCTGATGAGTTTGCCAAAGAGCTTGACCGTTTATGGGGACAAGTAAAGCCACTTTATGATGACTTACATTGCTATGTTCGCTCTGAGTTAGGCGAAACTTACGGTGAAGACAAAGTACCACAAGACCAACCCATTCCTGCGCATTTATTAGGTAATATGTGGGCGCAGTCTTGGGGCAACATTTATGACCTAGTCGCACCAGAAAATGCGGATCCTGGTTATGACGTTACTCAGCAACTTGCTGCTAACAACTACGATGAAATTAAAATGGTAAAAGGCGCTGAAGGCTTTTTTACTTCACTTGGTTTTGACGCCTTACCAGAAACCTTTTGGCAGCGTTCATTATTTACTAAACCTGCCGATCGTGATGTGGTATGTCATGCGTCAGCGTGGGATTTAGATGCCAAAGATGATATTCGTATCAAAATGTGTATCCAAAAAACTGGCGAAGAATTTTCAGTTATCCATCACGAACTTGGCCATAACTTTTATCAACGCGCGTACAAAAATCAACCTGTTTATTATCAAAACAGTGCTAATGACGGATTTCACGAAGCTATCGGTGACACCATTGCGCTATCAGTTACACCTAAGTACTTAAAAGAAATTGGTCTCATTGATAGCATTCCTGATGAGTCAAAAGACATTGGTTTGTTAATGAAAATGGCGTTAGAGAAAATCGCCTTTATTCCTTTTGGTTTAATGGTTGATCAGTGGCGTTGGAAAGTTTACTCCGGTGAAGTTACACCAGAAAACTACAATACTGCTTGGTGGGAATTGCGTGAGAAATATCAAGGTGTAAGCGCTCCTGTTGATCGTGACGTCAACGCTTTTGACCCTGGTGCTAAATATCATGTGCCTGGTGGCGTACCCTACTCTCGTTATTTCTTAGCACATATTCAACAATTTGAGTTCCATCGTGCTTTGTGTGAGATTTCAGGTAATACCGATCCGATCCATCGTTGTTCTATATATAACAACAAAGATGCCGGTGCAGCGTTAAATACCATGCTAGAAATGGGCTCAAGTAAGCCATGGCAAGAAGCATATAAGGTATTAACAGGTAGCGAGCAAATGGATGCCACCGCTATTATTGATTACTTTGCACCATTGCATACCTGGTTAAAAGAGAAGAACCAAGGCAAACAATGTGGTTTTTAACTTAATTACGGGGTGCTGATATTTTTTCAATGAACAGTGCCAGATAAAGTAATAAAACTATAAAGCCGTTAAATTATATGATTCAGCGGCTTTTTTTTAATTTATAAACTCCCCATTCCATTCGACAATAACCCAATATCATAAGATTAATCATAGATATTTTGATTATTTTTCTAGTCGCTACTTTTAATTTTGATTAAACTACGGGAATTCAACGTTAAAAGCATACTGTCATGGAAAAACATCAAGAATTATTAATTGCACTCAGAAAGGTGATCAGGGCGATAGATTTACATTCAAAGCATCTGAGCAAAACTTCAGGCTTAACCAGTCCGCAATTATTGATCATGCTAGAAATAGATAAAGTTGCTGGCGTCAACTCAAGCCAAGTAGCCAAAAGTGTTAATTTAAGTGCTGCTACCGTGACTAACATTCTTGATAGGTTAGAAAATAAAAACCTGATCTCAAGAGTGCGTGACACACAAGACAAGCGTAAAGTAGGCCTTTATCTAACCGACAATGGTAAAGCGCTATTACTTAATGCCCCACAAGCATTACAAGAACATTTTATTGATAAGTTCTCTAACTTAGCCCAGTGGGAACAATCTCAGTTATTGTCTTCAATGGAACGTTTATCAGAAATGATGGACGCAAATGAAATAGATGCTGCACCATTATTAGAACTTAATGCGATGAGCGCCAGTAGTATTATTAAAACTGACGCTCCAAAAGGTTAGCGTAGCAAGTGTAAAAAGTGCAGATGTTTATGGTATTGATCAATAATATTATTGATCACTGCCGTTTTTGACCAACCCATAATATCGTAATCTTGCCCCCCTTCTTCTAAATGTACTTCTGCACGATAATAACTTTGCTCATCGTCATCGGCTTCGATAACAAAGTCAGGCTGTGAGTGCTTTTGAGCTAATACCCGATAAACAAACTGTTGTTCTTCACCATGATCAACAATCAAGCTCAAGCCATCTTCATGTGAAACAACAACACTGATTTGATTTTTTTCTAACTCTTGCGCAACAGACTCAAAGGCAGGCACAATAGTTTGGCTGATAAATTTATTCACATTCGCCTTGTTTGGATAATCGACAATGTTTTTCAATCGCATCTGCCAACTGTCATTGTTTTCATTACCGGCATGCGGAACAGCTGCAATCAATTGACTTTCCTGCTTAAACGCTTCTACTCGCAACGCCTTAATTAATCCAACAATGGCAAGTAATAATACGATAGCAAAAGGCAAAGCACTGGCAATGGTCATGGTTTGCAGTGCATTAAGGCTGTCTCTTATACACATCTCCGAGCCCACGAGACTAGG